>Ga0325403_1001472_pt1 | contig 19656 bp, 13 predicted proteins | sample PopdelMetagenome_19_FD_205665 | JGI IMG/M metagenome (GOLD analysis project Ga0325403, IMG submission 205665) | Populus deltoides microbial communities from Bellville, Georgia, United States - Xylem-PdKOR-R4 | ecosystem: Host-associated > Plants > Phyllosphere > Stem > Wood/Secondary xylem...
AAAATATAGAATTGCTATCACATGTGATACTGCTGTCAATAACTAGGTCTATATAAATTGATACGACTGTTTTTTTTTTCTTTTTGTTTGAGAGAGCAAGAGAGAGGGCAGCAATGAGTGAAAAAAGCAGAAAAAAAAAATCCTTGATCATGCTTGCAAAAGTAAACACTTGCCTGATTGCCTGCATATTCATCAACCCAGGAAGGACCTGCAGTATATTGTTGCTGATATTCTGTTGCCCAATCTCCTGATGATGACAGTGCAGCTGGCTTGACTTGATTATCATCAATAATAAGTTCTCCACGACTCATCTTTGAGACAAATTGAAGAAACTTAGAATTCTGCACGGCTCATCACACATGACTAACATTTCAGCATAAGTAATAGCGCAATATAAAAAAAATGAAAGCACAAATAAATAACAAATTAAGTCTTTATCATGCAATGCTAGCATATTTAAGTTTTTCATCATGTCACATCACTATTGATATGTTTGGTATATTTTGGCCAATTTTGTGAAAAAATCAGGTATGGTCATCATTTTATCAATCCTCAGCCTTGTTCAAAGCATTAGGGCCCTTAATCCAAGAGTGTTTGTATCCCCACTTAGCAGCTAGCTCATAATGTATACTATCAATGCAAAAATTAGGAGATTTTGGGACCAAGAAAGAACTTGCAAGCCATGTGGAAAAACTTAAGTTAAAGCAAAGCATATGAACCTGAAATTTGGGGTCATTGTTTTGAGCTAGTGTGTGTGCAAGCATACGAGTCTGCTCCATTGCAGCTAAGTTTGAGATATTTGCACCTCCCATTTGATCTGCTGCTGAGACCAATCGTTGTTCCTAAGACCAATAAAAACAAGATAAATAAATTGCAAGCCAGAGCAATTGCCACTGATTTGTACACTGATACAGAAAATATAACAAAAGAATAAAGGCAATAACTAATCAATTGTGCAGTTAAGAAGTCCATGACTACAAACATCATGATTGGCTAAGGGGAAGGGATAAAATACCGCATAACAATATAATCATGAAGATCAGAACTCTCCAAAGAATCAATAACTAAGGCAAAATGAAGAACAGAGTAACCAACAAAAACATTTTATTGCGTAGTTTTTTTTCAGAAAAAATAAATAAACAAACAAAAGAAAAAAAGAGTTTAATGAGTCATAAAATTACAATTAAAAAAAAACACGAAAATAACAGGTGAATGACACTAGTTGCCAGAAACATAAAATGGAAACAAGGTTAAATTCACTGGTGAGTAAAATAGCCCAATATTTTTAACACATTTTCATGGATTTGTAACTTAATTGTAAGATTGATTGATGGATCTAGGACTGAGAGGGTTCTTGAATTTTGTCATGCGGTGACTAAATTGATATGTTTAATCCCTTATTACCTGCTCAAACTCAGAGGCCCAGCTATTAGCACCATGCTGCTGTTCAAATGAGTGAGCCCAAGCATTAGGATCACCATGGTCTATTCTGTGTTGGCTAAATTCTGCAACCCATCCATCAGATTGAGGAGGACCAGGTCTCAGAGCACCTTGAGACTCATTCCAGTAATCCTCTAGCTCTCGGAATCTGCCAGCTAAAGGTCCCTTAGCCCGCACATCACCATCAATATCTAATGAAGACAGAAGTGCATTCACCTACAGATACAACATAGTCAGAGTACAATTGCAGTTTTGCTAATGCAATCAGGATTGATGTTGGAAGTAAAGCTAGTAATCGCAATAGCTTTCTGTGGACAAAGAAAAGGCAGCGGACCTGTGCATTGATAAAATCTTCACTCTTATCAGCAAAAAAATGTCGGGCCATTATGCTGCTACGATCACGTATGCATTGTTTGTCACCTTCAGACAACCCCAATGCTGGTAGTGGAGCAGGACGAAACGGAATTCCACCATGGCTACTGCCCACAAAGGAGTGCAAAAAGTTTGACAACACTCTTTGGGGTGGTCCTGCATATGAAAAGTAGAAAACATACACCAAAAAGCCATGCTCATGTGAGATTTTTCCTAGTTGGTAAATAAATAGCTCCTGCGGTGTTTGCTTGGTTCACAAAAAAGAATTGTAAAAACACTGAAACAAGTTAAATGTAAATAAAAGTTCTAGAAGATTTTATTCAATGTTGACATGGTTCATCTTTTGTTACCCTTATATTCTCCAAGTGAAGTCACATCAAGCATGGTATCGCAGACCCTATTCTATCTAAATGCACACAAAGGAGGACAGCTGTGGCATCCTAGTGAAAGAAGTATCCTTTACATTCTAACTTTAGTTCACAAATGCACACAAAGGAGGACAGCTGTGGCATCCTAGTGAGAGGCGTATCCTTTAGATTCTAACTTTAGTTCATGATAATTCATGTAAATTAAATGATGAGAGCATACATTTTAGTTCCATTCCTTGATCGCAATGACATCCATTTTGAGGGCTTTCCTGGTGTAATATGTATACTGATATGCAAAACTTGCAATAGATAAATGGGTTTCGAAAGTTCCACTACTCAGTCCTTCCCATTTACTTGGCATTACTCGCAATCTGTCCTACTTGAACAGTCTTGGATGCACTGTTTAATGAAAATTAAAATTTGCCTTTACTGTTTTAATTATCTATTATTGTTGGCCACTTGCAGCTCATCATCTAGATTATTATGAATCATCACAGGCTTCAAACTAGGCAATTAACTATGAGTGAAGATAGGTAAGTTACCTTCGAGAGTTGGTTGGAATTGAGGAGGAGGTAAGCGGTGATCCAATAGAGCAGGGGGGGGAGGAGGACCAGAGCGATGAATATCTTCCCAGGCATCAGCAAATCCATTCTGATCAGCAGAGCGAAAGCCACGAAGAAACTCTGAACTCTAAACCAATATAATAATAGAAGACAAAGTTAGACAATTTTATTATTATTATTTTTAAAGAAAGGAGAAGAAGGAAAAGGAAGAAGAGACCTGAGGAGTGGGATGATGAGAAAAGGAGTGATCAAAGTCGTCTCCTGGAAGTGCTCTCAAACGGTCCTCAGCTGTGGCATCCTGGTAGAAAGGAGGCTCTGTACCTGTGGTTGTTGAGGTTGGGATTTCCTTTACCCTTTCCTATTTTATTTTTTTTTCAAGAACAAAAAAAGTCAAATCACCAAAAATGAGGACTATTAGCTTGCAACTAATCCATTCAACAAGCACCTAAAAAAAGAAAATTTAGAAGAAAAAAAGGGGAAAAAAACACAGAAGTAGTGGCAGAGTCTAGCCTAGAGGAAGATGAATTGATAGAAGAAAAAGGAATTGAAAAAAAAAACAAGAACAACCCGCGTCTTAGAAGAGGAACCGATAAGAGCGTTGGCGAGAGCACCGAAAGGATTAGATGAAGAAGAAGAACCTGGAACCGCACAAGCTGCTCCTCCCGTTACAAGCTCCCGCATCGCCATCTTCTTCTTTTATTGTGATTTTGAAGAAAAAATACTGATAAATAAAATTGAATTAGAATGAATTTGATGAAGGTAGAGCAGGGTAATGGAAGGAAGGAAGGAAGAGGAGGATTTATGGACGGACGGATGGATTGGTTGTTGAGAAAAGATGAGGAGGGTGTTTTGGGAAATGCAATCAAGTAAATCCCAAACCCAGATAATAACGACGACGATTTGAGAAGAGAAGAGGTGAGACGAGACCACCACCTCCTATTTTTATTTTTTATATATATATATGTATGTATGTATGTATGTATGTATGTATGTATGTATACATATATACGCGCGCGCGCCCACATCACGCACTACCCGCTGATTTCTATCATAAATAAATATAAGCAATTTCCCTCCCTCTGTGCGTGTGTGTGTGTGTGTGTGTGTGTGTAAATCCTGCCAACAAAAATAATAATGGTAGTCATCGATATATCTCATCCAATCTTTAATTTTGGTGATGTGCATTTTTGCTGCTGCACACACTTTTAGGCATGCTAGTTGTGTTCCGCAATGTTCCAACAGCGACAACACGAACTACAATTTTCTATCCAAAAAAAAGAGAGAGAAGTAACTCATAAATTTAAACAAATAATATATTCATGAAGTATGAGTTATTAGGGTAGTTTTTGTTTATTTATGTATTTTAAAAATATATTTTATTTAAAAATAATTAAATGTATTGATATTAAAAATTAAAAATATCTAAAAAGAATCATTTTAATATATTTTTAAATTCACACTACACAATATCAAACTCATATTTTAGTTTGAAATTATATTTGCTTTAAAAAAAACAAATCTCCATCTATCATTTTTATCATTAATTATTATCCTTGGTGTTTACAATGGATAATTTATTTTACATAAATTCTTGAATCATTTCTTACATTTCTTTTATAATATGTGGTGTATGAGATACACCACATGATTAATAAAATATGGTGTCATCTTATATGGTATAATAGTCTTGTAAGGTTCTTTGTGTGTTTATGGTCACTTTCTAATTTAAAAATAAATAAATAAATTTTTTATTTAAAATTAATTTTTTTATGTTTTTTAATCATTTTGATGTGTCAATGCTAAAAAATAAATTTTAAAAGATAAAAAAATAAATGTCTACATATATATATATATATATATATATATATTGATGTATTTTTAAATAAAAAGCATTTTAAAAAATAATTGTTACTACAGTGTCAAACATTACCTAAGTGTCATTGAAACTTTCCATAGATGACTAATGTCATAGTTAATTTAGTTTCAACTAAATCATTGTTCGCGCTGCATCGTGAGTTGAATCAAATTTTTTAACATAAAAAAATATTTAGCTGTTGTCCATATAATTACCGGCATGGTTTCATAAATTTATCCATGTGTAACAAATATAATCAAACACTAATTGTGAATTAATCAAAGCAAAATAAAACAAGCATATTTATAAAACATAGCAAAATAAAGCAATAACTATAGCAACAATCACGCTTTTTCTATGGTGGAGGTGTTATCCACGTTTTTAGGCTTCTATGTTTAAGGTTTTTTTTTTCTTCATTCGGCTACTGATGTTGGTTCTTGAAAAAAACCCAAACACTCTCGGTTCTTTAATTCTCTTTGAATTCCTCTCTATGTGCACAAAGAAGCAGGACAAAGATCAAAGATTCAAGGGGCAAGAGGACTAGACCTCAAAGACTTGCTCCTCCTTCCCAGTTCTCCTCCCTCACTCCCCCGGTTACTTGTACTGATAACATTGGGACTTGAAAAAAAGAGAGAGCAAGGGTTGTTCCTCAACACATAATCCCTCGGTCATTGATCCCCCCCCCCTTTTACTTTTTCTCTTTCTCTTTGTGCTCACTGATTCCCTCATTTTACTTTTCCTCTCTCTCTCTCGCTCTTCGTGCTTCCACCCGGACATAATCTCTCGGTCACTGATTCCCCCCTCTACTTTACCTCTCTCTCTATGTGCTTATTGATTCCCCCCCTTTTACTTTTCCTCTCTCTCTTTGTGCTTCTACCCGGGCTTTTCATTCTGAGAGGGAAATGAAAAAATAAATTTTTGTGCAAAGCGAAAATTCTCAAACCGTACTGAGTTCCTCTCCATTGGTTATGTTATGGAAACAAGAGTCTTTTTTTCAAGAGGGGAGTGGATAGGGTGGCTGGATCCGGGAACAGGGAAACATGGTAGGGGCTGCTTTTTGATGGGGAAGTTTGAGGATTTTGTTATCTGTGAGTTTTTTTGTTTTTCTTCATTCGGCTAGTGATGTGGGTTCTTTTGGCTGCTCTTGTTTGCTGCTGCTTTTTATGGCTTGCTTGATGAATTTATTCTTGCATTTATCGTGTTTTTCATTATTATTGTAGAGTATGAGGTCAGATGAAGAAGAAAAATATGACGAGGTAAGATGAAGAAGAAAACTTTGTTATGGAAAAAATGTGACAGGTAGGAGATTTATCATGGTTTGTTTGATTTCTGTTAACAATATGGAAAAAAATATAGAGTTTTGTTTGGAACAGGCACAATAAATTAAACAAGATCAAAGGATTTATGCTATAATTATAACTATAGATCTAAACAAAGAAGATGAAAACATAAAGAAAATAATAAAGAGATATTTAAAGAAAAAAATTACCTGAAATAAGAAGAATATGCTTGAATTGTGTTCCTACTTCAATTGTTTCTAGAAAAAGAAGGAGACAGGGGTTTAAGAAGATGTTGTGTTTTATGTAAAGAAAAGAAAGTGTTTTTCTTTTAAAAGAAAAACGCTTTTATGTGATGAAAGTTTTTTTTTTTTTGGAATTAATTTTTTTTAACTAATTTTTTTTTTATGATTATCAGACATGAAAAAACAAAAAAATGATTTTCAGGATTTGTTTTTCTGGAAATAAACAAGCAAGGCATAAGGTGAATATATAAGAAATTCTGAATTAATAAAAACATATAAAAACCCAAATTCACAGATCCAGTCATTAACTCAAACAAAAGAAAAGCTAAAACCCCAAAATCTCTCGATCTCGCACGCAGCAAGCAAGCAATCGCAGCGAGAGGAAGGTACTGCTACTACAATGGCGTCTTCGTCTAGCAGCGGACTGACTTTCAAGCTACACCCGCTCGTAATAGTCAACATATCCGATCACTACACTCGTGTCAAGTCTCAGACCAACGGCTGCAGCGATGGAGGCTCTGCTTCTCCCCCTCCCAGAGTATACGGTTGCGTGATTGGAGTACAGAGAGGACGCACCGTCGAGATCTTCAACAGCTTCGAGCTTCTTTACGATCCCGTCACTCACTCCCTCGACCGCCCTTTCATCGAAAAGAAGCAAGAACTCTGTATAATATCTATTACTTATACTTTCCTCCCTTTTCTTTTTCTTATTTAAAACATTAAAATCCCTTTCTTTTTCTCTTATTAATTTTCTGTAAAAAAAATTCCTAATTTTTGATAAATTAGGGTTTATTAGCTCAAATAAGAATTATTTTTTGATTGATTGTTGGTGTGAACAACAGATAAGAAGGTATTCCCACACTTTTACATATTGGGATGGTACTCTACTGGAAGCGATGCTGAGGAATCTGATATGCATATTCATAAAGCTGTATGTTTTCTTTTTTCATTTTATTATCATTATCATCATTGTTATTATATCCATTCGTGCAAATCATATCACGTTAGATAATTTCTCTCTTTTTTTTTGTTTTAATGTTGTGTCACAGCTGATGGATATTAATGAAAGCCCTGTTTATGTTCTGCTCAATCCCTCTATCAATCCTGCTCAAAAGGATTTGCCTGTTACTATTTACGAGAGTGGTATGCAACCTAACCTCTATGTGATAGATAGATTGATTACTGTTATTCATACTAATGTTGGCTTTCAAGGCGGCAAGCTTCTGTTGTATAATTTGTATTTGGTGTTACCTTGTTCACTCATGGTGTTTTTATTGTGTGTGTGGTGGTCATTGGTCGTTATAACTCCAGAGTTGCATGTCATCGATGGAATTCCACAGCTTATTTTTGTTTGTTCAAGTTACACCATTGAGGTTTGTCATGTTTCTTTTAGCGTGTCTCCTGTTAGTCTTTCTTTTACCTACTTTAGTTACTGAATTGCCCTTCTGTTTGGATTTAAAGACGGTGGAAGCTGAACGGATCTCAGTTGATCATGTTGCTCATCTTAAGCCATCTGATGGAGGTTCTGCAGCTACACAATGTAACTCCCTTCTCTCCCTAATTCTTTTTTATCTTCATGGTTTTTTTTCCCTCTGCTGTACCTGTTAACAGTTTAGGTTTTCCCTTCTTCCAGTGGCTGCTCACCTTACAGGCATACATAGTGCTATAAAGATGTTGAATAGCAGAATCAGGGTGCTTCATCACTACCTTGTCGCAATGCAGAAAGGTATAAACGTTTCTTTATGATGAAAAGTGCTTTTGATATCTCAAAATGGGAAAAACTTGACAACTCCCCTTCTCATTATAAAGCATTCCCTTTTATTTTGAATGTGACTTCAGATACTCTATGGTTCATAACACTAGTATTAGAAAGTCTGCCCTTTATGTCGTTTTGGCTGGTTGGAGTCAAACTATTTATCAAAAAAGGATTTCTTTTAGAAAAGAAGAGTTGAATATCAAAAGAATTATCCAGAACAGGTTTATGAATATCAAGTAGATTGGAGTCTTCAAGGTCCTATATCACTACTTTGCATCCTTTTCATGATACTAGTTCTTTTTTACGTTACTCTAATTAATAAAATATTAGTTGTGATTGGCCTTTGGTCATATGGAAGTGAATCCTGTTTAAGGGTGCATCTCAATTTTGAGCAAAATTTGTGTTGGTGGGTAGACTAGATTGCTATTATAATCAAAAGAAAAAAAAAAGAGAGAAAAGGGAAAAGGTCTGTCGGCTTGAAGCACGTGTATTTGGTTTTCAAAAAAGCTGGCAATGAGGGTTCCAAAGTTGAGATCAATTACATTTGCATCCTGTTTCAAAGTTGAGATTAATCACATCTACATCCTTGAACACAGGTGAAATTCCTTGTGAGAACTCATTGCTGAGACAAGTATCAAGTCTTTTAAGGAGATTGCCAGCCATTGAATCAGAAAAATTTCAAGATGATTTCTTGATGGTGAGTGGTCTGTTTATTTTTTTAGATTAATTATCATGTCTTCTGTGATAATGGTCACTGTTTTTAGCCTTTTGTAGAAGTGTGCATCAGATGCTTTTCTATCTAAAATGCTACCTTCAAACCGAGATTGGCTTAGTATAAGTTAGGGATTGACAAATATATGCATCTGATTAGAAAATCATTGTGATGACTTTAAAAAATAAAATGACCGTCTCTGTTGGGTAAATGAGAAGTGAGTTTTTCTTATAAGATGTAATTTATTAATCCAGTAAAAAGAGAGCCAGAGGTTTTCAGGTATCAAGTGTGGTTTTATTTGATCACATCTTACCCTAGAAGCCCATGGTCAAAACCTGGTCTGTTAATATCAAGGGAGCTGATAGTGATTATATATGTGACTGTACGAGTGAAATTTGGGCATGATTAAATGAGGGTTAATGGTGAAGGGATGGGTAATGAAACAGTGATATCTTCACTTGGTTTCAGACTGATCATGTGGATTCTAGAGATGAATAAACATGTTTTTTCTTTAATTAAGTTGTACCATAAATCTTGAAATGCCAGTCGATATCATGTTAGAGTGTTAATGCACATTATACTATTTGGACATTATCCACCTATGTGCTCAGAAGTAAGCACATGCTTTTGCAATGCATGCCTTATTTACCAGTTTTGCTTTCCAAATTCAGATCTTACCAGATTACGAGAACACTATTAGGATTATGAAGTCATTTTTAACCTATGGATTTGATTTTCAATTTTTTTTGCAGGAATACAATGACACGCTATTGATCGCCTACTTAGCCATGTTCACCAACTGCTCAAGGTATGATATATGGGTGTTCTTTTGTGTGATATAAACCTGTCTTGTTTTTGTTCCATTTAAAAGGTTCTGCTTTTTTTGTATCAATAAATTTGGCATGACTACATCTTGATAATAAAAAGAAAAGGCAACATGCGGTTTCACTGAGGTGGAATTCCAAAGGCATAATTTAGACGCTTTCCTGCCCTTCAGTGTTATTTTGCATAAAGTGGCTGTCTCAAGGCTTGAAGGGGCAATATTGTGATGGCAACCCAAAGTTCTGATTATTGAGCCATGCAATTGCCTCTTCCTTAAGATAAATACAAATAATTTAAGGAGGGAACATGTAGCTCAAGGAGCGTCAATAGCATACCTTGATTAATCAGACTATTCTAGATAGGGATTACCGACGCTCTTCTGACCTTATAAACTTTTAACCTGATTGTATTACTTTCAAAGAAAAAGAAATCAAAGTAGAGGCTAATCATGATCTCCCATCTAGCAAAAACTTATCAGTACAGCTGCGTGCCAATGAAATAGAATGTCTTTACTGAACTAGATCTGTTGACTCAAAAGATGGTGCGAGCATATGGTATCAGGAATGGCTTTGGCTTCTAGTACCTATTTATATCCTTAAAAGTTAGAACATGCATATGTGCATACGTGAAGCTTTCATATGACAGTATATGCAGACACTGCAATTAACAAATTTACTAGCCATATTGTTATAGAATGGTTTTTCAGTTGATTTGTTCTGGTTGTATCTTTCATCCTTGATTTTTAACACAACATTTTCCCTCCTTTCCTCCCCTTTCTCCAGCACGATGAATGAGCTAGTGGACAAATTCAACACTGCCTATGACAGGCACAGTCGAAGGGGTGGACGAACTGCTTTCATCTGAAAGCTACTTGCTCTCTAATGGCAGTTTTTATCAAGACTTGATAACCATTTAAGAATTGAGTGATGCCGTTTTGTTTTCATGTGCATAGCACATGGAAGCTTTAGGAATTATATCTGCGAGAAAATGAAACATTCAGAAAGAAAAATATAAATCTATCAGATTTTTCTTTGCTTCTGATTTCTATTTGGCTTCGCATCGTTTGTTTTCATTCAATTATCAAATTAAATAATTAGTCTTGGGTGCAAAAAGATATGGTTTCAAAATGGTCCTCCGTGAACAGCGATCATATGTTGATAAAAACGAATGAATCATCAATGAGATGATTGATTTGGAAACTTGAAACTAAGTTGTAGAACGCGGAAGCAATTTAACACATTATCAGGAAGGGCACCAGAACACGAGCTCTTTGATAGTTATTTTATATCTTTATTTCTTTAACTAAAATGTATTTGTCTTTTTTCTTCTGTATTTTCTATTTCAAGACAGCAACTAAATATGGCCTAAAGACCAATTGCAGTCGATGATACTGCAGTCTTCTGTCTTCTTTAATGATGTCGCGGGAGTGGGCGAGGGCAAGAAATTTCCCCTTCAAGGACGGGGCCATGGCCAAGTCACTTGTTACTAGAATCATTTTTCGTTCCATGAAATGGACATGGCCAGGTCTTCCTCTTGTTGGACTAAGCTCTCCATGTTTTTCGGTCTTCCTCTTGTTGGACTAAGCTCTCCGTGTTTTTCATCTCGCCTCCTCGTCAACTACCGCACCATGCCACAAGCATCTGGCTCTGTAACAGAAAATCTAAAACCTTGAAATTTGGTATTGTAGTTAGTGCTTTCAAAAGCCCACCTGGTACCTGTTGGGGAGTGGGTTCAAATAGAAATTTACAAAAATTCAATTTTTTCTTTAACTTGACCGTGTTAAGAGATCTATGCTTTAAGAACTTCAAAAGTGACAAATTAAATGTATGTACAATTCAACTTTAAAATCATAACATGAAAGGCGTTTACCTTTTAAGCTCCATTTTGCAAAATCAAGCTCCCAACTCTCATTGCAAAGCTTGTCTTAAGTACATCAATACGTAAAGGAAGTTCAAACAAATCAAAGTAATTCTGTTTTAGGGAGAATGGAACTGCCATCCATCATGACATTGCATTTCACATCCATCCAAACACAAAGTCAGCCATGGGCGTTCCTTCTGAATTTCAGTAATCATGGTGTCTTCGTTACTTGTTAAATGAGTTTTCCCAATACCAATCCAATGCAGTCCACGAAATAAAGGCTTCCTTAGAAGTTTCATTGCATCAGCAGATAGTCCCACACAGTTGAAAATATCAACTCGGCTAAGTTGTTTACTTCTGTCTTGTGACCTTCTCTTTGTAGCCAGTGCTCGCATAGCCAAATCAGTCACATAAAAGCAACTCCTAATGCACAATTCAGTTATCTCTCTACCAAAGGTAGCAATAGTAAGAATGCCATTATCTGATATTCCTGGCATGTAACCTAAATCCAGTGCTGACAATGTTTGCGCAATTGCCCCACCACCACACAGCAAAAAAGAGATTCCTTTGTCAGTTATCCTCTTACAGCCTCTAAGACACAGATACGAAATGGGTGTGTTCCCCTGACCAATAACTGATAAACCACTATCAGTAATGTCAGCTCCTGTGAGATTCAAAGTCGTTAATCTTTGAAGACATGAAATGGAGCTGAGGCATGAATCTGCTACACTCTTGCAGCCACAAAGGTCAAGCACCTCCAAGCTCCTAGAAAAGGCCAATTTCTTAACAGTTTCACTTGTTATGAGCCCGCAGGACAATAGTCTCACTTCAACTAGGGTACATGGGGCTTGGATGAGATCATGAAAGGCCAAGTCTGACAATAAAAAGGCATTTCGAACTTCAAATTTCTTTAGCTTCTGGCAGGTGTGTAGCAAAGATGCAAAACCAGCATCACTAACTTTAGAGAATCCACTGAGCCTCACTGATTCCAAAGCCTGGCACCTCTGTGAAAGCAGAAACATCCCCATATCATTTATTCTTTTAAATGATCCTTGGTAGTTCTGCCTACTACGTTTAAGGGAGAGGTCAGTCAGAAAATGACAACAGCCTAAGAAATGAAGCCCGCCATTGGTCAAATCGAGGCCAGGTAATGGTTCCTTATCTGGTCTATCTTCAAGATGCAACTCTACCAGAAGAGGAAGAGAGTTGGATATGGCGACAAGTAGCCTGTCCGATATCACATCTAAGAGAAGTGACAAGAACTGCAATACAAAACCAGAGGACGATGGTGATTTGGAAACTCTGAGTCTGTTTGCGAGATGGATTGCATTATTTTCAAGCATCGGTTTCAACTTGAGAAATTTGATACTTCGTGGCAGGGAGAATTCAATTGACTGGAAGGCACTCGCATCAACTTCTGTCCCCTTGATCTTTAGAGAGAGACGCTATCGTTAGAGAAGACAAAAGCATCAGCCGACAGGGAAATTACACATTCATATATGAAAATAGAACAATTTTGGAGCAATAAATAAATGCAAATGGAATGGAAACAATTTCACCTCCAAATACTGGCACTTGTTAAGCATGTACGCAACATTCTTTCTGAACAAAATAGGAGGCGAGCCCTGGTCTGCGAATTCAACTGCAAGCACCCTGACACCCCAAACAAAATCTTCTCCATTAATATAGACCATTAGCTGAATTTTTCACTTTAAACAGTAATTGGTACTTGATATTTTAAAAGTAGTAACCGGAAAGAGAGTGGTAGTGGCTAATCAAATGACAAAAAACAAAACTTTGAATGAAAGTTCTGAACTATTTAAAGAAAATTGCTCCATAAGATAAAACACCAATAAAGAGTGAGAAGAAAATATCATAACCATTTTAATCAGTTGCTAATTAACATCATCCCCAAATCCTTAATAGTAATAATGTTAAAGAGACTAAAAGTTGCTTTATTTACCTGAGAAAGGGGCAGTTAGCTCCTATAGAATTAAGAACTGAAGAAGAGAGTAAAGAGCAGCTAAAAAGATTGAGCTGTTGGATTTGTGGAGCCAAAAAAGGGAGGAGCGACGAATCATAGAGGCGTTGGCAATTAAGGGTCAGTGTATTAAGGCTCTTAAACCGACTCAGGATGTGATAAAGAGCGTGTTCATCTATTGATACAATGGAGAGATCGAGAGAAGCCAGGTAAGGAAGGACCTCGGTGTCCACGGAGAAGCGCAGGGATTTGCTGACACAAGCCACTGTACACAGTGTCTCCAAATCCAACATCTTCCACAATATCTCTTCGCTGATCAAACAGCTCGGCAAACCATCCATCATCTCCACCTCTCTCTCTCTCTCCCCCTCTTTCTCTAAAAGAACAATCTATCAAAAACCATCGATCCCTCCAGCGGCTGGTTGCTTGTACTTCAATATTTGCTCACTTCAGGGGTTTGCTTGGGCCTCTCAGTGCCCTTTTAAATCTAAATCATGTTATTTTTTGTTTTTGTTTTTAAAAATAATTTTTGAAGTGTTTTTTTTAATATTAAATTGATTTTTAATTTTTTTTTATAATTTTGACTGCTGTTATTAAGAATTAATATATATATTTTAATGTATTTTTAATAAAAAACATTTTTACAAAAGTATCAATAAACACATATTTAAGTTTTGATAGATGGACCTATGTATCAAAATAGACAAATCAAACATTTATTACAACTATGAGCGTTTAAAAACAAGTTTCTAAATCTATAATAATTACATTATTTGACCCGATTCAAGCTGTTATAACCAAATAATATAATTATTATAGATAGTAGTAAATAAAAAAAATTTAAAAAATAAATATTATATGTCAAGTGGGGAGTTGAGATTTTTAAAATCCAACTCGTTTATCTTGTACTCTCTTTATTTTTATATATTGATAATTCATGGATTAAAATGCTTTTAACTTTATAATTCTCGTTAATGAACTTCTTTTAGATTTATTTAACCTAATAAAAAAATTATTTTTTTGTTGGTGGAAAGGGAGAGATAACTAAAATTTAATAGTGATGTAAGTAATGAAAATTAAACATAATATTGAGAATATCTGACATTTATAAACCTAATTTATAAATATTTATAATATTCATCAAAATTTTAACCTAACTGTACATGTCCAAAAAGTTGAATTATATCCCAAGCCATCTATATCCATGCTCCTGCACAGCCGAAAAAACACCGTGCTTATTTATGGAGCTACCGCACTTGACATGTTACTAAAAAGAAAATACAATACAAATACAAAGAATTGTTATTGTGCAGCGGGAAATTGATTCCAAAATTAAGTTTATTTGATGAAAACAATGCTACATATAACGGAGAAGAAACATTTTCCCAAAGTGACTGAGAATCCATCCCTCTAAAAAGCTCAACTAACATTGCATGGTGTTGGAAAGGATGAACTAAGTGGTGGCTCAAAGAGACAGTTCGCATCTTGATATGAGAATGCCATCACTGTCAGCATACAGCCATTCCCCGTCACAAATCAAGGTCCCTCCAATGTGAACCGCCACATGCTTCTCACCAACGCCCTTTTTGGAGGATTTCGTAGGATGTGATCCCAAGGCCCTGACCCCTATATCACACCCGTTGATCTCATCTACATCTCTTATGCAGCCATTGACTAGAATCCCAGCCCACCCCATGGTCTGAGCCAACTGCCCCAGGTTCCCTCCGACCAACGCACACCTCATGCTCCCCCCTCCATCAACAACAAGAACCCTTCCTTCACCCTCGGTTTCAAGAAGCTCCCTGACCAACACGTTGTCCTCGAACACCTTAATAGTGGCAATGGGACCCGAGAATGCCCGGCTCTGGCCATATATCTTGAAAATGGGGGGCAGAACTCGCAAGTCACCAGATGCCAGGAGTGGTACGTTGGAGTCACAGGCTTCAGCAGTTGTGATGAAAGCCATATATAGCTAGATTACTGAATTCCCCTGCAGTGAAAATGAGAACAGATTAGATGTGATGACCGAGCAGCAATTAACTAGCAGGCTTGCAAAGAAGCGTGTATATACATATATAATCTCCAACGATATGTATACAGAAGGCAAGATATGAAATATCATCATGACTTTTGATGAAACAATCTCCAATAATGTTAATAGGTAGAAATGGTGGGTGTTAAATTTCCAGTCCATAAAAAAAATTAAAAATTAAAATAAATCACAAACAATTACAAGAATAATATCATTGTAATTGTGATTTGCAAAATTAATTGGATTTAGAGCCTCGCTATAGCCTGGATAGGGGAAGGGGATGTAGCTTCAAGATAAGATTAATAGATAAGTGAAAAGGTAAGAAGATTATTGTTGTGGAATTAAGTGGTGGAGTAGCACACACATAAAATTAAGAACATGAATTAATTTCAAGCTACATATATGCATACATGAGTGCAAACACAGTATAAAAGAGAGAGTAGTCCTAGTTTAGCTTGTAGTAGGGGAGTCGAGGAGAGGAGGTGCCCCAGAACCAAACAGCAGCAGACAATTAGGCAGAATCAAGATACATGTGGTAAGGAGTATGGCTGTGGATGTGAACACTACCTAAAGACATGGATAGAAAGATAGAAGAATTGAGAAAGCAATTGAAAGTAGCAATTACCTTACTTTACAATCAAGAAAGCAGCTGTTGAGTTGAGAAGGAGAGTGTTGTAAGCAGCAGCAGCTCGCACTCACCGGTTCAGAGGGTGTTGGCGCGCACTGACTGTCTTTCTCTCTTTGTTTCCCTGTGATATATTTTTCCTGGTTGGGTCTGTGCCTTTCTTTGATGCTCTGTCCATCTATTTATCTATCTAATCCAAACCCATCAACAACTTATAAAAGTGTGACGGAGGAGATGTCCTGTTATCCATGTATCATCAATGTTCCACGCACGCCCTAATAGAAAATATAGAATAGACAGAAAGAAACCCACCGATGCCTGGGGGTGTTGTTTTGACCACTAACTAATTAGAGAGAGAGAGAGAGAGAGTCTGCTAATTAAACTTAATTAGTATGCTAATCATCTTGTCTTGTGAGTAGTAGTTGGGTCCAAAGAAAGACAAAAGGACAATTAAGAAGTTTCATCGAAAACTAATGACAAGAAGCAAGCAACCCATGAATCTAGTATTTGTCTTGGTCAGCGTGCCACTCTCTCTTTCTTTCTCCCTTCCGTCCACCTTCACTAAGCAATTTATCTAGTTTTTCTTCCTTTTAAAATAGTGTAGATGAGTAAAGGCTATGCTTTTTTTTTTTTTTAATATTAATTTTTTTTAAATAACCTAAAATTTAGTCTCGTGAAACTAGTCTTCACATGCCTCCATGATTAATCAAGCCCACCACTTAATTCCTCCATACTAGGACTAGTACTCATCTGAGCCCACGATGATTTTTATTTCTCTTGAACACCTGGGCCGTCATCCCCCTTACAGTTTTGGACCTTTACTCGAGCCCTTTACACGCCTCCATGATTAATCAAGCTCACCATTTAGTTTCTCCAGGGTCCAATATCGGCATCCTCTCCGATCTGAGATTTCAAGTGAGCAGAAGAAATAGGCTCCCATGATTTGTTAATTTTCCAGCACAACATGCAATGGAAGGTTTGGGGTTTGAATTTATGATGGATTGATTATCCAATAAATGGCAACAGCAACAGGCAAGTCTCTCACTCACCGCTAGCGTAGCAGCAGCAGCAGCTATTTTCTTCTCTTCTCTATAGATTGCTAAAAAGTACTTTGTGCTGTGATAACGTTCACACATGCCTGAGAAGATAAGCTCCCTCCTGCAAATCTCAATAAAAATATTAATTGGACTGATATATCTTTATTTTTACTGCTAATAATAACACAATCATTTTGGATAATACGATACCATATTTTTTAACATTTCTAGTAAATATATTGCTTTATTTCATGATAATTACAATTTTATGTGGTCGAATATCTATTTCTTTACCTAAAAAAAAATTATATTTGTAACTGTATTTGTCTTGAAGTATTAGTTTTCAACACTAGTGCTAATGTATAATTGTTGAAGCAATTTCATGTGTATTAATAAAGAGAAAACATTAATACTTGAAATTTAGATATTGTGAGTTTTAAGGTCAGATCAGTGGTTAATGTGTTAAATTCTTTATGAATGAATCCTCGACAATGAATCAAACAAAAACATATCAACTACTTTAAAGATATTGTGTTTTTCTGAGATCACATATTAAGTTGTTGCTCATGGACGGTCCAAATCTCAGAGTCCATTTTGGTTAAACTAATCCACAGCCCACGAACTCGAACTCTTTCTTTCATCGTGGGAAACTTGCAGCTGTGATCGTTTGATAAAAGCCGAGAATGATACTGTGGTGAATCATATCACACATCATATCACGAGCGTTTCAAAGAATATATTTACATGGCATGATGAAAATCCATGAGAGGATATTGATTGTCCATCACAGTTGCTTTCACTCATAATTTGGCCGGTTCCTAATGTCAAAGCAAAAGGCTGGCTTCTCAAATAGTAGAAGAAGAAGGAGGAGGAGCAGAAGAAGATGATGTATCAAATCCGCTGTGATCCAGGCCTAAACGAGGAAATTAAAGAGACCGAGGCATCCAGGGGCCCTTGCCCTATGGAAAGAAAAAACACATAAAAAAAAAAGAAGAGTGGTTCCCACTCTGTACTCATTTTTTCCTTGAACGACGATATTACTTTCCAATCCTGTAATTACAAACTTACAAGTGGTAGAGGTAATAAATCAAACAATCATGATCCCACCAGATATGGATGAACAATAAAGTTGGTACATCACTAATTATGCTCGAAACAGTAAGAAAAGGTGGTTTAATGCCCTAATGGAGTCCCACATCAACAATATAAATCTGAGATGCAATCCAAATTAAGATCGACGAACAGGTAAAATTACCAGCATGTAATGTCTGTCTTTACTATTATTTTCATATCAATTTACATGTATAATATGCATTCTTTGAACTACCTTAAAAGCACGCACCCTTTGATATCAATTTAAAAGCATGTTTTTTATCTCCTTAAGAAAAAGAGTGGTTGTAAAATCCAAATTCAAAAAATGTTAAAAGAAAATAAAACGATAAGAGAAATGTCCAATCTTGGGAGGATATCTTTTCTTGTGCAAACAGCGCATGCCGAACCCTAGATATTGCATAAAAGGGGTGCCGTGCTTATGCAAATCTAGGTGCGGGCTGTGGAAACTAGCTAATAGTATTCAGAATACGTCTTTTCGAAGCTAACCAATTCCAACTAACGTCCCTACCACCTGCATTGAATTCTCACATACATATATCTTGGACACATTTTCAAAGAAACTTCCCTAGCAAACGCTCTGTACACATGAAGAAGAAGAAGAAAGAACTACTACTACAAGTCAAATATTTCGGAAGGGCCCAATCCACGATCCCTTTCACTGATTGCTATTACTGTTACCATCTAGACGCCCTTTCCTTTTTCACCCACTTAATTAGACCTGGGGGAATATTATTGTCTCGTCAAGACCAGTCCTCTCTTCGCGCTTGCCTTCTCTTATGGGGGGGGACTGACTCCACCACCACGCCACCCCTTTCAAATTTTCAAAAGAGAAATCAAAAGCCTTCATTCAAACGAAACGGCTCCCCTACGTCCTACAGGGTGATCAAATCGGTTGTATTGTCTCATCTGTATGACCAAATTAGTGATTCTTATAAGAAATATTAATTATACATGAGGAAGAAGAAGGCAATATATATATATACACCCCATGAATCAATCGTTACGAGCTGCAGATATAATTAAGCATGCAATAAATGAACGAATTGTTGAAAAGAAGTAATAAATGGACGCCGCTCGTGTGGTAAAATGAAAAGGACAGTCGGGGTTCCAGTTCCAGTTCCAGCAAGCAGTAGCTAGAAGCAATTAATGGCGACTAATTAACATTGATGCCAAGCAGTCTTCTTGGCTCTGGTTGAAGGGACACACACACACTTGAACTTGATAAACACTTTGGTGATCATTTAAAAAAGAAACAACTAACAAGGAAGATATGTAAGTCTACAATGAAAAAAAAAAAAAAAGAATATATAAAAGGGATGGTCCAGAAATCTGCCTGCTTTCTTTGCGAGGATTCCGCTGTTTTCTATCGAAAAAGCATATGCTTATTTTTTTTTTATTAATCATCATTGTCGTATTTAATTTCTAGTTTAAGCTTCACATATTAATTAATATATCTCTATGTAAAGTTGACGATAATAAAGTCTCAAATTTCTACCAAATTATCTATCCATCTTACATGGAAAAGGACCTCGTCTCATTTTTTGTTCATGCGTTGTGGGGCTTGTGACTTGCGGGGGGGAGATGGGGGCCTTTTTTTT
>Ga0325403_1001473_pt1 | contig 19652 bp, 8 predicted proteins | sample PopdelMetagenome_19_FD_205665 | JGI IMG/M metagenome (GOLD analysis project Ga0325403, IMG submission 205665) | Populus deltoides microbial communities from Bellville, Georgia, United States - Xylem-PdKOR-R4 | ecosystem: Host-associated > Plants > Phyllosphere > Stem > Wood/Secondary xylem...
TGATGCGGGGAAATTGTAGAGGAGCCTTCCTAGCTGTTGGGATTGTCTGCTGGGGTCATTCATGTGGGGAGGACATGAGTGTGACGAGCTTTGTTTGTCACGTTAAGGTCATCATCATCATCACTTTGCTTCTCTGCGGTGTGTACCAGTACTAAGAGAACGTTTGGTACTGTGTTTGTACTTGTGTTTCCTTCAAATTTGAATTTTTTTTTTTTTACTAAAATTGAGTGCGGTTTGTACTTTTTAGATCGTTTTGATGTGCTGATGTCAAAAATAATTTTTAAAAAATAAAAAAACATCATTGGCATGCATTTCGGCACGAAAAGCTATTTGAAAAGCACCCGCAACCACACTACCAAACACGCTCTAATAACTTTGGCATCACACAAGTGAGACGTGAAGTTCGTGTTTTTATTTCCAAGAAAAAGGGAATATTGGACTCTAGAGTTCAAGGTCTAGCTAGTTTAATATCTTTTTTTATATTTATATAAAGTATTGACGTCTTAATTAGTGGTGAACTCTAAAGAAAGAGCAGAAAAATATTAGTGGAAGATAAATAAGCATCGAGCAAGATTTTCTTTTTCTTTATCTATTTTTTTTTGAGAAAAAACAAGGTTAAATTTTACTCAAATTTAGAAAGTGAGGTGTTAATATATAGAAAGAACTATCTTGATTTGATATAGTGAGGGAACATGAAAAGGAAAGAAAGAAAACAACTATGGCTTAACGTTTGATTTGACTCGTTTGTATTGTTAACAATCATTCATTCGACGAAGTTGTCGAGGTTGGGCAAACTTTGTGATTGGTTGCGTATATACCTATACATCTTGCTTGTTTAATATATTAACATGATGCGTGTTGCTATTTATTTTTTATCTACTTTTTTTTTTAATTACAAATAGTTAAAAAAATAATCGGAAACTTTAAAAATATATTTTTAATGTATTTGAGTCGTTTGCAATGTTTTTTTCAAAGAATTTAAAATAAAAAAAGAAAAAAAATATATTTAATGTTTTAGTGATTTAATTGTAATTGTGGAAGAGAGAAGACCAATTTAAAAAATTAAAAAGCCTCTCACCAAGCAACTCATCTTTTTGAATCAAACGGTTTACAATCAATTTTCTTAATCCAAGGGTCCTTTTTCTTTGCCTTGTCTCTAAGTTAGCAAATGAATGATTGTGATTTATTATTGAAATTCAATGATTGATCTTGATTTACTTTGCTTTCAAGCCAAAAACAATTTTCATCTATAAGTAAGTGGTTACACACACACATACTCTCCCATACCCACACAACATAAAAAGAAAACCCCAACACAACCCTCTCCCATAGCAATTAAAAAATCAAATCCCATCTCTTCCAACTCACAAACTGTCAATCAGAACCAGCATCGTGAGACCTATTTTCATTTCAGCTCACAAACTCATGGTCATCGATTACTAACCTCATCACTGATTGAAATCTGCAACCCCCCTCCAACCAACCATCATTTTTTCTTCACCAAATCAAAGAAACAAACTCATCTGCCCCTTCATCTTCTCTTCCAATCAAGGTTGTTAAAAACAAGTTTTGACTCCTAAAATCGGTCAAACCCGGTCAATCTCATATAAAATCGGGTCGACTCGTAAAAAACATGAAAACCGGTCCGATTTCATGATTTCTGCTAAAATGAAAAACAGTTGCCCTTTTCTCCTTTACCCTTTCCCCTGTCCACGTCTCTAGTCTCCACCCTTCCCCTTTTCTGCTTTACATCCCTTTCCCCTTTCCTCTTTTCCCTTTCCCCTCTCCCCTCTCCCCAAATCACCAGCGGCCAAACAGATTAAGAAATCAGATTGAGAAATCGGTTCCACTCTTCACTCTCCGCTCACCAGCAGCACCTTTGAATCTAATTGTCTCCACTCTCCACTCACCAGAACGTTCTTGGCGAGAAGAAGCACTACCAGAAATTCGCTTAATACCAACGAAATTGCTGACAAAATAATTCTGTCGGTAATTTGAGGTCGCCATTACCGACTGAATTTAATCCGTCGGTAATTTCGTTGGTATATTCTGACGGCCAAATTCTGTCGGTATATACCGATGGGATTACGGACGGAATGTTAAGAATAAAAAAAAGGGCGGTTCGCTGATATGGATGTAATTACAGGTATTTTTTACCGATGGAATGTCCGAGGGATTCAAAACGTCAGCTCCGTATGGTGACGTGACAAATTTCACCAATGAAAATGCCGACGAAATCACCGAGGGATTCAAAACGGTAACTCCGTACGGTGACGTGCCTTTTTTACCGTCAGAATAGCTGACAGAATCACAGATGGAATAATTCCATCGGTGAATCCGTCGGCAAAAGTTAATACATCCCCACTCTGCCGACCCTCTCCTCCTAAGGAAGGTCGCCCATGAAAATAGATTAGTTTTTGAATTTTAGAAAGGGCAGATCGCTTGTGAAAATAGATCATGTTCTGCAAAGGGGCGGTCGCCTATGAAAATAGACTAGTTTTTGAATTTAAAAAAGGGCAGGCCGTTTGTGAAAATAAACCATGTTCTGGAAAAGGACAGGTCACCTGTGAAAATAGACCAGTTTATGAAAAGGGACAGGTCGTCCAAGAAAATATACCAGTTTTTGAATTTCAGAAGGGGCATGTCGCCCATGAAAATAGACTAGTTTTTGAAATTCAGAAGGGGCATGTCGCCCATGAAAATAGACTAGTTTTTGAAACTGGCAGGTTGCCCATGAAAATAGAACAGTTTCTGAAAAGGGGCAGGCCGCTCATGAAAATAGACTAGTTTTTAAATTTCAAAAAGGAAAGGTTGCTTGTGAAAATAGATCATTTTCTAAAAAAGGCAGGTTGCTCATGAAAATAGATCAGTTTTTAAATTTCATAAAAGTGCAGGTCACCTATAAAAATAGTCAAGTGTTTGAATTTCAAAATGGACAGGTTGCTTGTGAAAATAGAACAATGTGAGTGTGTGTAGGCAGGTTATCCGTGAAAATAGACCAGTTTTGAACTTCAAAAAGGGTAGGTCACCCATGATAATAAGATCATTTTCTTTTAAAACGCAATGTTTTTGGATAAGTGAATCACTCAGCAAGCTGGGATGACACTTTTTCTTTACAAGCTTATTATGCAAAACATTGATGAGGTTTTGCTTCATAAGCATTGTAAAGAGGGGGCATCTGTTGCTACCTGTTTTTTTATCTAATTTTTGATTAAAAAAAATAGAAAAATAACAATGAAAAACCCAAAAATATGTTTTTGATGTATTTGCGTTGTTTGCAGCGTTTTTTTCCAAATAATTTAAATACAAAAAAAAGAAAGAGAAAAAAAAGAAAAAAATACATTTAACTTTTTAGTGATCTAATTGTAATTGTGGAAGAAAGATGACTGGTTTGAAAATTAAAAATCCTTTCACCAAGCAACCCATCTTTTAGTTGATCATTTTTCTATAGCTAATATTTTATTCAAAAATGTGTGTATATTCCACGTGTTTTGTTGAATATAAAATAAGAAAAATAATTCCGGTATCAGATCAATTTTTTAAAAGTTTATTTTAATAAAAAAATTTAAGTTTCATACACACTTTTATTATTTTTAATTATGTCCATTTTAGATAAAATTATCAGATCACTTAATTTGGAGTATTCCTGTTTTTTTTTTTTTCAAAAGTCAATTATAACTAAAAAATACATAGAACATCTTATATATACCTTTTATTTTCAAAAATACATTCTTATATATTTTTAAAGAAATTGATTTTTTTCATTCAAATTCAGTTGATAAAAAATTGAGCAAATAGTTAATTGACTTATATATATTAAAAAGATTAACTAAAAGTTTCTTTATAAATAAATAAAAATATTTTTTTAAATACACGAAGCTATTATTACAATATTATATTGTGAACCTTATAAAATTAATTAAAGTTTCTAGCTTCACGTTGCGATTAAATTTTAATTTATAATAGTAATTGTATGATAATAGTGAAAATTAATGCAAAGCTGTTGCAAAGTTGTATAAAAACATTAATACTAATATGGAATTTAATAGAAGTCCAGATTTTATAAATGATTCATACTTGATATAATTCTGTATTAATTTTAAAATTTTAAGTTAATAGTAAGAAAACAAAAGCAACATGTTAATAATACAACACAATATAGAAAAAAAGGTACTTGATTCTTAAATTATTTTTTGATTATTATTGAAAAAATATTTCTTAATATATTTATGTTTGATTATTGTAGGACACAACAAGATTTTCTTACACGAACCATCACAATTATAAACATAAATACAAGAGTAATCAGTCATAGCAGGATTGGCGATGCATTGCCCTCCACGAATTGAATTGTGTTTCTCGAAGCATTTTGCACCGCAATCCTTGAGAGTACATCCACTTTTATACAAAATGTACACATATCTCTTTTGTCCATTCACATGAGGTGTCACCAATGCAGCTGGAAAAAAAAACTATAAGTGTATGGCAGCTTGTGTATAAAAGATATAAAAAAAAACACTTTATAATGAGCAATGGTTTTTTTTTTCATTTCAAAAAACATGGACTCTTGAATAATTATATTAATGTTTCCTCATACAAATTTATTATAATGCAAATTAAAAAAAAGCGATATGGATACTTTAGAGAAAAATTTAAGTAAATTGGCTTAATGATAACTTGAGAGAACGAGAATAAAGGTAAAAAAACAAGTGAATGCAATTCTAGCCATTCAATAATTTCTTTGCTATATTTTGTTAGTTTAATGAATTGTTGATAGACATGATATTAGTTGAGGAGGTATATATAATCAAGAGTGAAGCCCATAAATGTATATACATGAATGCAAATTGCAAAACAATGAATAGATTCTTTTCTTAAATGGAAACTCTTAATAAATTGCATTTATTGTCCCTATATCTCATTATCTTAGGTTAGATACAAGATTGCTTTTTAATAAAACCTAAAAAGACAATTACTATGGTCACATAAGAAAAAATATGTTTTTAATTCATTTTAAAAAGTGAACACAAAGCAACATATTCATTTAATGAAATTAAAAATATCATATTGTATAATATCAATGATTATAATAGATTTTAATGCGTTGATGCCTAAACTAGCATTATGTAATAGTGAAAATGGAAGATTTTTAAGGAAATATATTTTTTATTTAGTTATTTTTATTTTTATTTAGTTGTGTATAATAGTTTCCTCTATGATTTCTTTATTTTTTCTATTTAGTTTCAAAATTTTATTTTTTCTTAGTTTTAGTCCTATTTAGTTTTAAAAATTATTATTTTGTAGTGTATTCATTCTTTCTACGTAGTTTAGAAATTTAATTTTTCTTTATTATTTTTTGAGATAGGAACAAGTAACTAAGAAAAAATAAAATTTTAAATAAATACGACGAATTTAAATAAAAATAAAATAAAAATATTTTTCTAAACTAAATAGGAAAAAAAACATCTAAGAAAAATAATATCTTTTTTCTAAAAAAAAATCATCCTTCATCAAGAAATGATTATCATTTTACTAACTAGATGGTGGGTAGACCTCTCGTCATGGATCGTATTGCTTTTACATAGATTTCTTAAATCTATGAATTGAATAAGATTTTTAGGGAAATATATGTTTTTTTATTTAGTTATTCTTATTCATATTTATTTTATAAAAATATTGTTCTTTACGATATCTTTATTCTTTCTATTTAGTTTAGAAAAATATTTTTTGGTGTTTTTATTCTTTCTATGTAGTTTAGAAGTTTTATTTTTTCTTATTTATTTTTAGTCTTATTTAAATTAGGAAAAAATAACTAAGAAAGAAATAAATTCATAAGCTAAATAGAAAGAATAAAAACGCCATAAAGAAAAATATTTTTCTAAAACATATAAAAATAAAAATAACTAAGAAAATAAATATATTTCTCTAAAAATCATCATGTAAGGAGGAGCCACTATGAATATGGATTAAGGAGAAACAATCATATGGACAATCAAGATCCTCGTTTATTTATTCCTATAATTGATTTGCAATCTATTTTTTTTCTTACAAATAAACATGACAACCATATTGAAAAATATTAGAAATAATATTGAAGATGTATTTGTATATATATTTTATTATCATATTTGTGTCTGATTACATACCAATTTAAATCTCTACCACATAAATTTCTATTTATAGTCACTTTAAAGTTAATAAATCCTTTATGGTTAGTCAATTTTAATTCACAATTTTTAGATAAACATCTATTTATTACTATTCTTTAGGCTTCCCACGTATGATAAGATAATGATATGTTTTTTTTTTATGAACAATAAATTTACATATATTGTAATATTAAAACCCTTTAAAAAAAAATTCCCATCATGTGGGCGAGACCTCAGCACAAAGGGGTTCCCACTCCAACCTTACATCTACACCTCAAATTGTCCAATACCTACAAGGCACACTTCTCAAAGTGTTTTTTTTTAAAAGTTGCGCACACAAATTCTTTGCACAAAGATATATGCATTTTCTATGTAGATGAGGTAATGATTATTCTTTGCCTACACTTCTCTATCGCAAGCACAATAACCAATGACAACGTTAACCTCTCCATCTATGGTTCAACTCCCATTCACACACTAAGGTCTTGCAATTGTACACGCCGTGAGGTAAGCTGACATGACTGGAGCCTATAAATACCTTGGTCATGATGTAAGAAATGGAGGCCATTTTAAGCAACTCCTAAATAATCATAGGCAATTCACATCCAAGCCAGGTCAGGAAAATTCTAAAAGAATAAAATTGAAGTCATTCAAACTCGTTACTTCAAACTCCTTTGTCCCGTACATTATTTTTTTCTTCAACATTTACTAACTTTATCATTAGAGGGTTCCTTGTTCTGACATGAGATTTGTTTTTATAGGAATAACCGAGCACCCACCCCCCCAACCCCTAAAACAAAACTACACCCAAGCCCATACACATAAGTCTAAGATGTAGCTAGGGAAAGCCTAATCCAATCCTCGTGTTTTTACGACTTCATTTGTGGGAAAATAAATAAAAAACTAGTTTATTCCTGTTTTACACCTTTTTCCAAAACGCTTTTCATGGCTGATGACATAAAACCTCTAGGGTATAAGAGAGTAACTGATTTTCCCACTATAGAAACTCTAGCTTTTTCAGATCTTTCATAACACTCCCATTAGATACGAGTGCTCGACAATGTTGTTCTAGTTATACATGAACAATTTCTCACTCTTCCATTCCCTCAACGTAATCAGTAATTAGACAAACTTTTAAGAATAAAAATCATTTCCACCAACTACAAGACTCTATACTTTGTCATTAAGTGTTACATACTCATCTCTCTAAAGATTATGTCTTTGTGAAGGCCAACTTAGACAACTATGACGGTCTTACAGATCCTAGAGAGCACGTACAAAACAGAAGAAACATCATAAAGCTTGCAATGCAAAAAAATTGTCACTATGTGAAAAATTCTCCCAGCAACACTATATGGATCTACTAGAGTGTGGTATCATAACCTTTAGCTTAGCTTTATCCATGGCCTTCTTGATCTTTTCGTTAAGCTTATCTCTAATATGAGGACTAACATACATGTTAAAAAAAGCTTGATTGCGTTGTTCATCAGAACCCAATAAGAAGATGAAAGCATCAAAGCATAATCAAGATATGATATTAACATATCTCGAGAATCAAGAAGTTTTAGATTTAAGTTGTTGAATCCAAAATTTGATGAAAAATCCTAATTTGCAGTTTAAACCCTATTTTTTCCCCTCATGCAATTTCTTCTATCTTTCTTCTTCTTCTTCTTCTTCTTCTTTGTTTTTAATTTTAAATAACTAGATTCAAATAATCTTCATTTTTTCAACTTTTACTGCGAATAGGTTTTATATGACACCGATGATGAAATAATATGAAAACTAAAAGATAAAGGGATATAACATGATTTTAAAATCTTGCTCTGATACCAACTAATTTGAACATTATAAAATTAATATAAGTTTCTAGCTTTACGTTGTGATATGAGTTTAATTTATAATAATAATTGTATGATAAAAGTGAAAATTAATGCAAAGGTGTTGCAAAGTTGCATAAAAACATTAAGACTAATGTGGAATTTAATAGAAATCCAAATTTTATAAATGATTCATAGTTGATATAATTCTGCATTAATTTGAAAATTTTAAGTTAATAATAAGAAAAGAAAAGCCATATGTTAATAATATAACATAATGTAGAAAAGAAGGCACTTGATTCTCAAATTTGTTTTTGATTATTATTGGAAAAAAAGATTTCTTAATTTATTTATGTTTGATTATTGTAGGACGCAACAAGATTTTCTTACACTAACCATCACAATTATAAGCACAAACACAAGAGTAATCAGTCATAGTAGGATTGGCGATGCATTGCCCTCCATGAATTGAATTGTGTTTCTGGTAGCATTTTGCGCCGCAATCCTTGAGAGTACATCCACTTTTATACAAAATATCCAGGCATCTCTTTTCTCCATTCACATGAGGTGTCACCAATGCAGCTGAAAAAAAAAGGAGCTTTCGTAAGTGTATGGTAGCTTGTTGACAAATTCTTTGTGCTTTAATATTCGACAGTTAATTTATTCACATTATTTCCCATAACACATGAACACTTTGTGTATGAACTAATAAAAATAGATAAAAAAAACTCTTATAATGAGCAATGCTTTTTTTTTTTTTCATTTCAAAAAACATGGACTCTTGAATAATTATATTAATGTTTCCTCATACAAATTTATTACAATGCACATTAAAAGAAAGCGATATGGATACTTTAGAGGAAAATTGAAGTAAATTGGTTTAATGATAACCTAAGAGAACGAGAATAAAGATAAAAAAACGAGTGAATGAAATTCTAGCCATTCAATAGTTCCTTTGCTATATTTTGTGAGTTTAATGAATTGTTGATGGACATGATATTAGTTGGGGAGGTATATATAGTCAAGAGTGAAGCCCATAAATGTATATACATGAATGCAAATTGCAAAACAATGAATACATTCTTTACTTAAATGGAAACTCTTAATAAATTGCATTTATTGTGCCTATATCTCATTATCTTAGGTTAGATACAAGATTGCTTTTTAATAAAACCTAAAAAGACAATTACTAAGGTCACAAAAGAAAAAATATGTTTTAATTTAATTTTAAAAAGTGAACACAAAGCAACATACTCATTTAATGAAATTAAAAATATCATATGGTATAATATCAATGATTATAATAGATTTTAATGCATTGATGCCAAAACTAGCATTATGTAATAGTGATAATGGAAGATTTTTAAGGAAATATATTTTTTATTTAGTTATTTTTATTTCTATTTAGTTGTGTAAAATAGTTTCCTCTATGATTTCTTTATTTTTTCTATTTAGTTTTGAAATTTTATTTTTTCTTAGTTTTAGTCCTATTTAGTTTGAAAAAAATATTATTTTGTAGTGTATTCATTCTTTCTATGTAGTTTAGAAATTTAATTTTTCTTTATTATTTTTTGAGATAGGAACAAGTTATTAAGAAAAAATAAAAATTTTAAATAAATATGAGGAATTTAAATAAAAATAAAATAAAAATACTTTTCTAAACTAAATAGGAATAAAAACTTCTTAGAAAAATAATATCTTTTCTTTTAAACCATTCTTCATCGAGAAATGATTATCATTTTACTAACTAGATGGTGGGCTGACCTCTCGTCATGGATCGTATTGCTTTTACATAGATTTCTTAAATCTATAAATTGAATAAGATTTTTATTACATAGATTTCTTAAATCTATGAATTGAATAAGATTTGTTTGGGAAATATATGTTTTTTTATTTAGTTATTCTTTTCATATTTATTTTATAAAAATATTGTTCTTTATGATATCTTTATTCTTTTTATTTAGTTTAGAAAAATATTTTTTGGTGTTTGTTTAGAATTTTAATTTTTTTCTTATTTATTTTTAGTCTTAATTACATTAGGAAAAAATAACTAAGAAAGAAATAAATTCATAAGCTAAATAGAAAGAATAAAAACGCCATAAAGAAAAATATTTTTCTAAAACATATAAAAATAAAAATAACTAAGAAAATAAATATCTTCCTCTAAAAATCATCATGTAAGGAGGAGCCGCTATGAATATGGATTAAGGAGAAACAATCATATGGACAATCAAGATCCTCGTTTATTTATTCCTATAATTGATTTGTAATCAGTTTTTTTTTCTGCAAATAAACATGACAACCATATTGAAAAATATTAGAATTAATATTGAAAATGTATTTGTATATATATTTTATTATCAAATTTGTGTCTGTTTACATACCAATTTAAATCTTTACCGCATAAATTCTTATTTATAGTCACTCTAAAGTCAATAAATCCTTTATGGTTAGTCAATTTTAATTCATAATTTTTAGGTAAACATCTATTTATTACTATTGTTTAGGCTTCCCACATATGATAAGATAATGATATTTTTTTTATGAACAATAAATTTACATATACACGTAGCATTTTACGTTGCATTGATAATTTTTTTTTATTATTATCATGAATTGAATTGTGTTTCTCGTAGCATTTTACGCCGTAATCCTTGAGAGTACATCCACTTTTATACAACATATGAACACTGTGTATGAACTAATAAAAATAGATAAAAAAAACTCTTATAAAGAGCAATGCTTTTTTTTTTTTCATTTCAAAAAACATGGACTCTTGAATAATTATATTAATGTTTCCTCATACAAATTTATTATAATGCACATTAAAAGAAAGTGATATGGATACTTTAGAGGAAAATTGAAGTAAATTGGTTTAATGATAACCTGAGAGAACGAGAATTAGGGGAAAAAATGAGTGAATGAAATTCTAGCCATTCAATAGTTTCTTTACTATATTTTGTTGGTTTAATGAATTGTTGAAGGACATGATATTAGTTGGGGAGGTATATACAGTGAGTGAAGCCCATATGATCCTGAATGCAAATTACAAAACAATGGACACGTTTCTTTTCTTAAATGGAAACTTTTAATAAATTGCATTTATTGTCCATATATCTCATTATCTTAGATTTGATACAAGGTTTATTTTTTTAATAAAACCTTAAGAGACAATTACTATGTTCACATAAAAAAAATGTTTGGAATTAATTTTAAAAAGTTAATGAAAAGCAACATATTCATTTAATGAAATTAAAAATATCATATTATATAATATCACTAATTATAATAGATTTTAATGTATTGATGTCAAAACTAGAATAATGTAGTAATGATAATGGAAGATTTTTAAGGAAATATATTTTTTATTTAGTTATTTTTGTTTCTATTTAGTTGTGTAAAATAGTTTCCTCTAAGATTTCTTTATTTTTTGTATTTAGTTTATAAATTTTATTTTTTCTTAATTATTTTTAGTCCTATTTAGTCTTTTAAAAGTATTATTTTATAGTGTTTTCATTTTTTCGATGTAGTTTGGAAATTTTATTTTTCTTTATTTTATTTTAATTTTTTTTGAGTTAGGAAAAAGTAACTAAGAAAAAATAAATTTTTTAAAACTAAATAGGAGGAATAAAAATAAAAATATTTTCTTAAACTAAATAGGATAAAAAGAATTAAGGAAACAAATATCTTTTTTAAAAAATCACTCTCCATAAAGGAGTGTGTATTGTTTTATTAACTAAATGGTGGGCTTAACTCTCGTCATGAATTGTATTGCCTTTTCATAAATTTATTAAATATATGAATTGAATAAGATTTTTATGTAAATATGTGTTTTTTATTTAGTTATTATTATTTTTATTTATTTTATAAAAATATTTTTCTTTATGATATTTTTATTCTTTCTATTTATTTATTTTATTTAGTTTAGGAAAATATTGTTTTAGTGTTTTTATTCTTTCTATGTAGTTTTGAAATTTTATTTTATTTTTTTAGTCTTTTTTAAATTAGGAAAAATAACTAAGAAAAATAAAATTCATAAACTAAATAGAAAGAATAAAAACAACATAAAAAATATTTTTCTAAAATAAATAAAAATAAAAATAACTAAGAAAATAACTATCTTCCTCTAAAAAATCCTCGTGTATGGTGGAGCCACTATAAATATGGATAGAGGAGAAATAATCATGTAGACAATCGATATCCTCGTGTATTTATTCCTATAATTGATTTGCAATCTTATTTTTTCTTTTCTATAAATAAACATGACAACCATAATGAAAAATACTAGAAAAATACTGAAAATGTATTTGCATATATTTTATTATCATGTTTGTGTCCGTTGACATATTAATTTAAATCTCTACTACATAAATTTCTATTTATAGTCACTCTAAAGTCAATAAATCCTTTATGGTTAGTCAATTTTAATTCTCAATTATTAGATAAGTTTCTATTTATTACTATTTTTTAGACTTTCCACATTTGATAAGATAAGGATATGTTTTTTTTTTCATGAAAAAGAAACTTACATTTATTCTAATGTTAAAACCCTTTTAAAAATTCTTAGGGATAACAATGGGTACCTACGAGTTGGGTTTTTTAATATTCATACCCTACTTATTATCCATCAGGTACAGAATTTAGATATCCATAAACTATCCATCGAATTTTGAATATTCATATATGTATCCATTACCTATTATTATTAATAATTCTATAAAAAATAAAATAATATATATATATATATATATATGTGTGTGTGTGTGTGTGTGTGTGTTTGTGTGTGTTATGTCAATATTAAGATATGTATTTCATATTCTATTAAACAAATATAAATGATCTACAAATATATATATTAAAAGATTATAAGATTCTATTATAACTTTTATAAAGGTGGCTTGAGAAATTAAAATAAGACTCATACGATAACAAAACTTTTAGAAAGGAGATACCCTAAACTATATTACTGGTTTTGGGATTAAATCACAATTGTGCTCAGCTAGACTTGAGCTCGGGTTTGTGTGTTAATTTTAAAATAAATATTTTGGCCAATAAGAAATTATATTTTGCTAACCAATGACTGATTTTCTCATCAATAATTTCCATTACTTGAGCTATTTTTTATAATGGAAGAAACATCTAGCTTTAAATAAAAATATCAAGTTTTATATTTGTTTTATTGTGGGTAATTAAGGGTTAAAATAATTGGAATTAATTCCTGCATCGGTTTTAATACCAGGACTCTTGTATAGATAAGGGTTGGCGAGGGTTGTTCAACACAACAAAACAATCAGCTCTCCTACCCTCTTCTCATTTCCCACTCCTTTTTTTTCTTAGTAGTTTTTTTCTAGACATTTTGTTTTTTATTCTAGAGCTTTTGATTCTTGTGTCTATTTTGTTGGAATTAGAAAAGAGTAACTTGCATACAAACCGTTTGCACCATATGAAAGACAATTTAGCCTTAAGATAAAATGTATAATTCTTGACAACAATACACTTTATTTCCTATTTATCCATCCATAATTCATTAACAAGTAACTATACTACACATTTTATTCCATGCTTTAATGCTTACTTTATTTATGAGATCTATTGTATGTCATTTGATTATTGGATGTTTTGTCCTCTATCCTTTCATTTATTATATGTTTGTTATAGTTTTGCACATATATATATATATATATATATATATATATATATATATATATGTAAAAAAAATCAGAAAAACAATTCCTAGTATGTGGGCCAATCCAACCTTACAACTACACCTTATGTTGTCCAATACCTACAAGGCACACAACTCAAAGTATTTTTTATAGTTCTTAAGAGTTGCGCACAAAAATGCTTTGCACAAAGATATACACAAATTCTTCTCACGCTTCTCTAACGCAAGCACAACTATGGTGCAACTCCCATCCACACACTGAGGTTATGCAACTCCACATGCTATGAGGTAAACTAAAATGACGAGAACCTATAAATATCTTTGTCGCACGTGTGTGGCATCATGACGATCATCCACTCTCGTATGTATTTGGCAAATATGGAGAGACAAGGATTTCTTGTCTTTTATTAGTGGAATGAGGGAATGAGAGTCACCACCTAGTATTTTGGTTACTAGAAACCCTAACTGATCTCAGAGATTGAGCACGGGGATTTGTTGCGGAAAGGGAAGGTATTTGCACCCCAAATATGTCCTACCTAAGGTAAGCTGCATTGTTTAATTGTCTGATATATGCTAAGGTGCTATTGTATTTCTAATTATCGGTCCGTCTATGGTTTAAGAAAAGTTCTCCTTAGTAAAGAGATCCTTATCTTATCAGATAAAACCTAACTGTTCTAACGTCAACAAAAGAATTTAATATTTAGAATACATCTTACATGTAAGATCGTAACCCCAGATACTAAAAAAACAAAATATTTTTTTTTATTATTTTTGAAATATTAGCCTGGTTCTCATGACTTTAATAAACTGGTTATTAAAGCCAAAATACGTGCTAATGCATATTTTTGAATTTGTTTCATTGTATGAAAATACAATATGAATTTTTTTCATCTTTGAGAGACTTGGTCATATGCATGAAAACAAAACATTTTTTATATATAATATTTTGCAATGTTTTGATGAAAACCGGGTATTTTGATACCAAATTTATATCTTTACGGTATAAAAATACAAACAATATTAACCAAAATTGATAGAAAAATACACGGGAAAATCACAAATTTTTTGAAAGGATTTTTTGGATATTTTTACTGCGCCGGACCCGGCCCAATGCATTTTGATTTGGGTCAGACCTGGTCTAGCCTAGTGAACAGTGGGAAAACTCAATCTTTGTATTTTTGAATTTCCTCAACCAATTTTTAGCCGTTTAATAGGCATTCTGACATCCTCTTTTTACTGCCATTATTTTTTGGATTTCTTTCGAATATATATATATTGTTTTGTGTGGGAACCTAAAAATAGATAACGACAAATACCCCCTCTTTACAATACTTACGGATCAAAGACCTTGCGTAGTAAGTGTTGTAAAGATAAACAAAAACTAAACTTTCGAAACTGATCTTTTCAAAGCTTGGTTGATTTGAAACTCTGTCTTTATAGCAATCCCCTTCAACTGGAAACTAAGTTGGTTATCTTAAGATCCTGATCTTGGTGATCCTCTAAATTCTATCTTTGGTTGGGTTATCCTGAAATCCCGTTTGACGATTCCCTTTAACTAGAACCTAAAATAATGTCTTCTTCTGACGGTAGGGTTTGAACTTCTCTTTTTCTTCTTCTTCTTCTTTTTTTTCCAGAATTTCTTAATAGTGAAGTTCTTCTCACTTTTCTTCCAATGCTAAGATAATGCTGGTGGCTCGGTCATCCTGAGATCCCATATGGCGATCTTCTTTAACTAGAACCAAATTCTGTGTGTGGTTGAGTTAACCTGAGATCCCATCCGACAATTCCCTTTAACCAGAACCAAAAACCGTGTGCAATTCGGTCAACTTGAAATCCCATCTGGCGACCCCTTTAACCAAAGCTAAATTTCAAGTATGGTTGAGTTAACCTGAGATCCCATATGGCGATCTCCTTTAACCAAAACCAAAATCTTGTATGTGGTTGGGCTAATCTCAGATCCCATCTGGCAATCTTCTTTAACCATAACCAAGATTTTGTGTGTAGTTGAGCTAACCTGAGATCTCTTCTAGCGACCTCCTTTAACCAAAACCAAAGTCTGCGTGTGGTTGGGCTAACCTGAGATCCCATCTGGAGACCGTTTTTAACCAGAACCAAAGTCTATGTGTGGTAGCACTAACTTGAGATCCCTTCTGGCGACCTCTTTTAACCAGAACCAAAGTCTGTGAGGTTGGGCTAACTTGAGATCCCATCTGGAGATCCCCTTTAACCAGAACCAAAGTCTGTGTGTGGATGGGCTAACTTGAGATCCCATCTGGTGATCCCCTTTAACCAAAACCAAAATCCGTGTGTGGTTCCTTCTCATTTTTCTTCCAATGTTAAGGTTTGATCAAGTTTTTCACTTGATAATTTTTCTTATTTGACTTTTAATTTTGCAAGATTAACATCGGTCTTTCTGATTGCAGGGCTGACATCTGTCCTTCCTGATGACATGGTTGGAAGACTTAGTGCTTCCTGATCGCAGGGTTGACCTGATAATTCCTGATCGCAGGGTTGAAAACTAGGTGCTTCTTGATTGGAGGGTTGACCTGAAGACTCTTTCTAATGATAGGGTTGATCTTATCATGTCTTTGAGATTTTCCTAATGGTAGGGTTCATCTCATCTTCTTCTTGTTCCAGAGTAAAAAATTATGATTCTTTGTTATTATCAACTCAATGATTCTTCCTTCGTCTATAATCTTGTTGGACTTCATTGTGAATTTTTTTTTATAACAATTCAAAAAAATATTTGTGCAATGCTATGAGGTGAGATGGCATGTATGCACCCTTACCTGGTTTGAAATATAGGTCCCCCCCTCTTTGATGTCCATCGTCATAGGGTACTTTTGTTTGCTATCCAAAGTCTTCTTTGTTTTTCTGTGCTAGCTCATTCATGTTAGCCTTCCACTCCGATGTAAATGCAGTGCCCATCTCGGGCTGTCTATGACTATTACTATTCTCATTGTTTATCAAGCATGGCCATGCCCCCAAGTGTGGCATTGCTTAATGTATCATGAAGGAGGTGAACAAATCATTCATCTCCTGGATTCTCTCAAGAATTATTCTTAGATTAGTTGTGCACATCTCGCCAACACCTATCAAGAGGTTTTCTAGTGTTAACCTCATCTTAGATTGCCAATCAACCACAGACTTGCCTTCAGTTGAAACATACCCTTCAAGTATATGAGATCATCAACCTTCAAGGAACTGCCAAGTCATCTAGACATGCATCTCATAGCTTGCAGTAAAAGGCTCTTTGTTGTATGCTCAATGTTCTTCTCAATGGATTCCTTTCAGCTCGTTTAATCATATTATAAAAAGAAATGTGTTGGCATCATCAATGATGTTCATCACCCATATTCATGCGGTGAAGTGCACTTTTGCTTCAAAGGAGCTTGTTCCCACAGTCAGTCTTGATGGTATGCATCTTTTCGATATTCATTCAAATGCAACTATATGACAACATCGGTTGATAGCCATGTTTCAAAGGACGACGATATGAAAATGTCCTTCAAGTGTAGCGCCACTCTCAATTGTTGCTGGGGTTTTCCTGGATCATAAACTGTTCTTGAACATCATTGCCCTTAATGGATCTGAGTGCGCTCATTTACTGATTATCTTTCTTTAAACAACATTGTCCTTAATTCACTGATTCATCATTTGATCATCTTTCTTTGCCCCCAACTGATCTGAAATACTGTTTGTTTTCCTTCTCAAGGTCCACTGTATTGCCCCCAGGTAGTCAACTTTTCAAGGAGTGTCGAGAAGTATTGATGTCAAATCTGTTGAGGATTTTGCAAATTCTATCGATGTTCTTCTTGTTTGTCAATCTTTCTTGTTCTGGAATCAAATATCATATTTCAAAGATCATGTCTATTCAAGTCTAATTGTTGAAATGAAATCAGAGAGATGTCCGTTTTGGAACATATATTTTGAAAATCAAGCTTTTTGGTCAAAGACCCAACACACATTATTCAAAATATACAGGCCTTTGATTGTCTTGTATTTTGAAAATAGAAATTGACTCGTTGTAAGATTAAAATGGTTTTTTCCATGGTTCTTTGTATCCATTTTAAACTTTGATTTTAGGTATATCTTTTAATGGTCTATAATGAGGTGACCTTTTTATGAATTTCAAAAACAAAATGCTCAAGTCAAAACTCAAGGTTTTATCAAGAAAAGTTGTTTCTTTTGAGCACCAATTTTATCAGCATGCATAATAACCAGTAGCTTAATTCATGAAACCACGACCCTTATGGAAAAGCTCTTCAAGTTTTGAAGTGCTATTTATCGGTTCAAATTGCTTGCTTGATTAAAAATGGCTTTTAAACTCATGTAATGCAAGCTATGGCTCATGGCTATGAAAGAAAGGAAAATTCACGGGCTCAAAAAGTGTTTGAGGGTTTTAAAGATCTTGGATCAACATCAACTATTCATCAAGTCTCTTTCTTTTGTTGTCTTTATAGAGGAATAAACATATAACCATCTTAACCTCAAAGATCAAAATTCTCTTAACATGGATCATAATGCAAATCCAACTTTTCCTTTGATGAATGATCAGTCTTGATTATTTGATGACATTAGAGTCTTTATCATAGATTGAAAGTCATGATTGTAACTCAAAATTTGTTCTGGTGTTTGTTATGTCTTTTCTTGATCGGAACCTGTTTTTCCATTCCTAGACTTGATAGGCGTTCTCCTTCATTTGATTTGCCTTTCATTATAAGCAATTTTTATTATTCAATCCCCAACCTTGAGAACCTTCAAAATAGTTTCTCTTGAACTTTCATACTCTTTCATATGCATACTGTTAAAACTTAGCTATATGGTGTTAGGTTCAATTTTATGTGTGAGGTCAAAATTTATTCGGTCACCTCTTGCCATTTTAACGAACATCAAGTCATTTCTATAATCAAACCACTTTTAATCTTCTAACTTTAACTTTACATGTTGGAGTTTGATCAGAATGTTTTATCAAAAATAGAATGTTAAACACCTCTTCATTTCAAAACAACAAAGAGACAAAGAAAAGATATATTTCATTGAGTGATGAGATGTGATCACAAAATAAAATACATGGCATCAAAATTCCATAATAATATGACATTCTAAATCAACTTCTCCTGCAATCATCCATGTCTTGTTATCCCTTATTGACGATGACCTAGTGATGATATGATCATTGATAGAGGAATTTGAGTAGTTGATGCTACGACGAGACTTGACGCACAACCAAGGTTTTCCAATTGAGAGTCATCTCATATTCATCTCTCATCGTTGTTGAATTCTTTCAGCAATCCTCACCACTTCATGGAAATGTTGAGCTGAGCTTCCCATCAAATGCTCATAGTAAGAGGATTGAAAGGTGTTTGCGAACAACATCAGCATTTTTGTATCTATTAGTGGTGGTTGAACATGTATTGCTTTATCTCGCCATCTGTTGCGATGTTGCGGTCGCACAAATTAATTACCCTAGCTTCATACATAACACACAAGATAGTATAGAGCAAGCAAGGGGTCAATCCCACGAGGAAGTTCAAGTCAGATTTTTATGCTAGATGATATACAATTTGGGGGGAGTTTGGACGTTATCTAGGCTAAAGTAAAAAAAAAACAGAAAACTATCAAACGAAATTTAATAAAATCAAAAAATTATCAAGAGAACAAACCTTGGTCACAAGCACACATCCATCTACAGAAATCAGAACTGATCATGGAAACGAAACATCAATTTATATTCTGAATATTTATCTCTTCTTAACATTGGTTAGTTAATGGATCCGCCGTATAACTAACCCTAACCATTAAACAACCACAGTGTCCGCACTAGTAATTTAATTTAATGGCAGCCTTAAGAACTAGATAAGTTGATTAATCAAGAAAACATAACTGTCCGCAGTCTATGTTTGATTTGATTGAATGTTCTTCCTAAGATTAATAACGTAGATCCGCCACAATTATTAAACTCAGTTGCTTCACAAGTTCATATACCACAACTCCGGTTTTGATATCAAACTTAGCAAT
>Ga0325403_1001474_pt1 | contig 19652 bp, 10 predicted proteins | sample PopdelMetagenome_19_FD_205665 | JGI IMG/M metagenome (GOLD analysis project Ga0325403, IMG submission 205665) | Populus deltoides microbial communities from Bellville, Georgia, United States - Xylem-PdKOR-R4 | ecosystem: Host-associated > Plants > Phyllosphere > Stem > Wood/Secondary xylem...
GAGAGAGAGAGAGAGAGAGAGAAGCGAGTGGACGGAAGGAGAGCAAAGATCGAGAGAGACAAAAAGAGGTGAAAGGATTTTTTTGGTGTTGCATGGTTTTAGGCACCTCTATCTCTTTCTTCTTCTTTTTTTGAACAAAGTAACCGACTCTTTTTATTCGCGCCATATGTATTCCAAGACTAATAATCATCCATCCTTTTTTCGTAAGGTACTCTGACATGAGAATTGGCTATTAACATTAAAGTAACCTGTGATTTCGCCATCTAATAATCCAAAAAACCATTCTTCTTTTATTATTATTATTATTATTATTTAGCAATGAGAATTGTGTCTATTTGATGAAGTTTGTGAAAACGCAAAAAATTAACTTTTTAGCACAATAGAATTGCAGTTAAGATATTAACTTTAGGATACGTTAAATTAGTTGAGGTACATCTAAATTAGTTTAAATATTTATATTAATAAAAAATAAGTATGATTACACACATAACGTGTGTGGTGACATGGCTTGAACTTGAATTACAATACTTTGAACACATATATTTTTATAGATAATTCTAGATTTTTAAATAATCACATCATCAATGTCCTCCATACATATATCTATGATAACTATGAAGACACTTTAAATATACTTTGAAATTAATCTTAACACTTCCTTTTAGTTTTAAAAATCTCATAACTCTTAAAATTTGGATTGTGTTGGAAGATCATATTGTTGCACTTTTTTCATCTCTTATTGATGACAAAAAATAAAAACAAAAACTCAATATCTTGTTTTATTTTTTTGGACAACCACATTGTTGCTATTATTTTATGATCTTCCATCTTTATATTAAGAAGATTTTTCTTGCAACTGTCTTAGTCATTCTTTTAGCCAAACATCTCTTTTTAAGATTTAGTTTTTTAAGTGACCATTATATTTTGGATTACTCTTTATTATGTTATTTTTTTTCCGTTGTTGTGGTTGATTTGCCATTTTTCATTTTCTTTTTTAAGAAGAGCTACCATTTCTCTTTTTCATATGTGATCTTCTTTGTACCACACCTCATCTTGTGGAAGGACTTGTTAGCTTTCATTTCGCCTTTATTGGCCTTTTCTCACTCTCTTGATGCAAAGTTATAATTCTCTTGTTGGGCTCGACTTGTTAGCTTTCATTTCGCCTTTATTGGCCTTTTCTCACTCTCTTGATGCAAAGTTATAATTCTCTTGTTGGGCTCTACTATCTTATACCTCTATTTTTTTTATTCTTTGGATGCTACTTAGTCATACACTTAATCTTGGAACTTCTCCCTTACTAAACACACATGCTCAAATATCTTAAACACTCAATTAAATCAAACCCATGTTAGAAAACAATTAAATGTATAAAGGTATGAAGGGAACATATCTCATTCATTTCATATTTACTCTCATAAGAGATAAAGTCCCATTAACTTAAACTTAGATTACAACACTATAATGACACATACATTTATAATAGTTAATAGATAATTCTAGATATTTAGATAATCACATCATTAATATCCTATATATATGTAACTAGAATAACTAAAAGGATATTTTCAATGTAAAATTCAAAATTAATTTTAAAACTCTATTAAAAGCTAAGGTTGGAACTCAAACAACATGGCTCTCTCAATCAATTTTTGAGGTTTTTAACTTAGCTGAGACTAGAGTTCTAAAAAAGTGATAAGGGAGCAGATAATAAGGATCATGCTGGTCTTACTTCCAGCATAACCAAATTGTCCTCCGAGTTGGCGAGTGAATTTACTATTAAAGTTTTATAGGAGCTTTCCTTTCTCTTTGGGGAGTGACATGACATTTACGGGTGATGAGTTTGTATTGGGTTTGAAATTGGGATTTGGTTTTGGTATATTTTAACATGTTAAACATGTTTTTACATGGATGCAAATTTCCTACTTTTCTTAATGTATATTTTGTTTGCACTAAAAATAAATATTCATGTGTCAACAAGATAAGAATAGTAATTGTTCATATTTAAATAGGAAAAAGAAAGACTGAAATGGATAATGTATAATAATTGATCAAGTTTGAAGAGTCCTAATTTACTAAGAAAACTAGAAAGTAGTCCTAATTTTAATCCAATATAGAACAATAACTTTTGATAAAATTTTAGTTCAATCCAATGATCAAATTGATTAGTACTTAAAAGTGAATTTTCATTAAGACTTTATATCATCATATTGCGCTTAAAGTATCATTAAATTACATAACTTAAGCATGTTTTATAATAACAAGTTTGATAACATAATATATCTTTAATTTATGGTAAATACTTGTTTTAAACGCAGACATATCTCACAATTCAAAGGATTGATTGATGCGTTTAACTATTGAAATTGAAAAGACAAATAAAAGGTTAAGCTTAGAGAAGAGATGCTGGTTCAATTCAAACTAGAACACCATTCGATTATTGGGTCATAACTAGAGTCGTAGACCTTGGATTTAGGTCTAACTTATCTTGATGAAAAGCTAAGACATAGGCCTAAAACATTCATGAAGAGTCCAAGATTCAAAACTGTCATTTTCAAGTTCAAATATTAGCAACAAAAGAGAAGTCTGAATCTGTTTTACAGCTCAGACACTATTCAGTGTTTAACCCATATCTCGAGTTCTAGAAGTCCAAATGAGCTCATTCTTTTTTTTTTATTGGAAAGCAAAGACAAATGCCCATAACTTTCAGGAAGACTATCTATTTGAATTCTGATGTTAGCAATGATGTTTTGTCCAACCAACAAGCCAATAGTTAACCACCAAGTCAAGAGTTAGCCACCAACTCAATAATTAGTTATCAAATTAATAGTTCTGAATTTTAGCCTATAAAAGGAGGCATTTGCCATACATTTAGGCATCTTGGTTTTCAGATCAAGATCTTGCTCTTGCTTTCTTTCTTTATGTTTTTGTAATGTTCAAGTTTTATTTATGTTAGATTTTCATTGATCTTTTGTTTATGCTTTTCATTTCCTTTACTATACTTGGTTAACTTGTATCATAACTATGTTCTTATCTTGTTTATTTATGTTTGTCTTCTTCATTATATTTAACTAAGTTTATTTTGTTAAGGTGAAAAGGTTATAGTAATGGTGTTAGAATAAGTATAGTATAAACTCAACATGGACTTTACTATTTATATTCAAGAAAGTTTGCTATTAACATATTTTATAATTGTTATCTTACTCATTCTTAATACATTGCTTGTTAAATGGTTAATCTAAATTTGTGTTGTATAACTCTTGGTACAACAAATACTTGATTCTTTCATAGCCTACTATATGGATAACAGACACCTGTGCTATGAAAAGAATTTAATTTGTTGTTGACATAAGTTAACACAATGAATACTTGACAACATTTACAAGTATTGGCGTTACTCAAACAAGATAATTAATATGATCATGTTAATAATTTATAATGAGCCATTAATGATAAATCTTCGATTGGAACCTCCTTTGTGCGTGGCTTCCAGTTGAGTAATAAAAAGAGTTTATACTATACCTAATTGAAATACCATTAGTGGACCCTCTAACCTTGACAACTATTTTATCTTTGTTTAAATCCTTACATCATTATCACATCTCAAAGTTCTCTTCAACTCCTTGTCTTTTATTATTTGTGATTTTATATAGTTAACCTCCATATGGATCGATCCCGGTCTTGCCGAGTTATTTATTCCAGTTGAGTAATAAAAAGAGTTTATACTATACCTATTTGAAATACCATTAGTGGACTCTCTAACCTTGACAACTGTTTTATCTTTGTTTAAATCCTTACATCATTATCACATCTCAAAGTTCTCTTCAACTCCTTGTCTTTTATTATTTGTGATTTTATATAGTTAACCTCCATATAGATCGATCCCGGTCTTGCCGAGTTATTTATTACTTCGACACTCCTGCACTTAGGATAAGACATCAATTATTTGATCGTGTCACAAATCAAGATTCATATTTGTTAGAATATAATTGTGCATTAGAAGAAATAAGTCTCTAACTATCGAAACTAATTATCCTATTAAGTAGATAGATCAAGCCCCTTTTACGTATGATTAAATAATTAAGTTTTGATCATTACTTGTTGAAGATGTAACATTCTAGAAATTTATCTTGCTCTAAATACTCTGAATAAGCCCATTGAATACATCTTTGATCTTCTTTACCCTTGATTTTGTAATCAGCCTAATTGGGACTTGCAATTGATATTTTGATGTAGTCTTAATTGTAGCATCCCTTCTCTCCTCAAAAGGATTCATCTATAACTCATCATCTACATCAAATAAAGAGAGATCACAAACATTAAAAGTAAACAATAACATCATACTCACCTGGTAGATCCACTTTATAAGAATTATCATTAATTGTTTCAAGGATTTAGAATGATCCATCTCCTCTCAACATCAACTTAGATCTTATTTGTTAAGGAAATCATTTTTTTTTTCATATATATACTCAAACCCAATCATCTGGTTAAAAAACAACCCTGTATATATATTCTCCACCTCACATTCTTGTAGAGAACCTTTATTACTTGTGTTTTTCTATTGCCATCGAAACTAACCATTTCATTAATAGGTAAAGAAAATAGATCCAAATGAGTCAAAGGATTAAAGCTATAGACAATTTCAAAAGGAGAATAATTAGTAGAAGAATGCACACTTTTATTTTAAGAAAATTCAATAAATAATAGACAATTTTCCTAATTTTTCAAACTCTTTTGAATGATAGTTCTTAATAATATAGTTAAAGTCTTATCAACTACTTTAGTTTGATAATTTGTTTATGGATGACAAGTAGTAGAAAATAATAATTTTATTTGTAATTTCTATCACAAAGCCTTCCAAAAGTAGCTAATAAATTTAACATCATGTTCTAATACCATGCTCCTAGATGCCCTATGGAGCCAAACTATCTCCCTGAAGAATGAATCTGCTATGTTAGTTGGATCATTAGTTTTATAACAAGACATGAAATGTATCATCTTAGAAAACCTATCCACAACAATAAAAATATAATCCCTATCCCTTTTTGACCTAGACAAACCTAGCATAAAATTCATAGATATATCAACCCAAGGTTTCTTATGCACTAACAAAGGAATATATAAATCATGAGGTAAAACTTTAGACTTAACTTGTCTATATGCTATGAGTCTATCATAAATTCTTTGCGTATCTCTTTTCATCTTAGGCCAATAAAGATGATCATGTAAAACATTTAAAGTTTTAGCAACCCTAAAATATCTCATTATTCCACCTCATACGCTTAACTAACTAGCAAATCACGCATAGAACAATTAGGCACACATAATCTACTTTCTTTAAATAAATATCCATTAAACCTATAAAACTTATCAAAAGTAGAATGTTCACATGCAATATATACTTGGCCGAAATCAACATTCTTAATATATAAATCTTTTGCATACTTAAATCCTAATAATTCTATGTTTATAGTTGAAAGAAGTACATACCTTTATGATAGTGTATCAACACAACTCAAAGATAACCTACATCTAGTTTTCATCAAATATAATAATATAATCAACAAATAATTAACACAAAAATTTTATGTAGCTTATTTCATTAAATGAATAAAGGACATTGATATTTAGAATGTAATCATCTTTATGATTTCATCATAATTAATATAAATTTTGATATTGATTAACAAAATTACAACAAATGGCAAGATATTAATGTGCATAATTTTAAAACATGATTATAGATCCAAAATGCAATATTACCCAAATTATAATACATATCATTTTAACTATAGGAATCTACTGGTTGGCTTTGGAATGGGAGGAACCTGACAATTACAACATTTACAACATTTTATAATATTAGATTATAATACAATAGTCTTATGAATGAAACACACACACACATATGTGTGTGTGTTTCATTAATATTAACTCCACCATTTACAATAGACATACAAATCATATGTATATTTCAACTATGAACAGATTTAATGTCCTCACAATTAGACGTATTGTTACCACTAGCCCTTCTCGGTTAACTAGTACTAATAGAATATTCTCGGTCATCTAAACATAGATGCCACTAACCATTCTTCGATTAGTTAGTCTAATAAAAGTTTCTTGGTCATTTAAACATAGATTCCATCAGTCCATCTTTGGTTAGCTAGTCCAATAAATTATCCCAGTAATTTGAACACAGATTCCACTAGCTTCTCTTTGGTTGGCTAGTCTTACAAATTATCTCGGTCATCTAAACATAAATATCACTAGCCCTTTTTCGGATAGCTAGTCTAATAAATTCATTCATTTCTATCTATATCTATCTCACAATTAATAATTGAACAATATGCATTTAAAGAAATTATGACTTTTATAATTTTCTTATGATTAGCGAAGATGAAGAACACCTACTTGCTTCCTTTATCAATCTAGCTCCTCATGCCAAGGGTCTTGTCACTAGTGTCTCTCCTGGTGAAAAAGAGTTACCATCATCAATCCATTTATCAATTTTTTTTGAAACTATCTCTTCAATTAATATTTCCATCCATTTTAAATTTCACAATTTTCTAAACCAACTATCTGATCAACACATACCTTCATTATTTTATCGATGTCATGTAACCTTAGAAAAAATCTTTACAACTATATTAAATTGTTTCTCTTTCCATAATATAAGAAAAGCTAAATGGTATGGTGTTTTTTATATTCAAAATCACTGTTCACCATCTCACATATCATTGGGGATTAGAGCAGTGAATTTTTTTGTTGAAAATTTCAATTTGATCCTCAAACTTTTTTTTTACACAATTGTGCCCTTATTAGCCTAAATTAGCACCCAAATACATTTTTTAAAGAGAGGATTGAATAGAAAGATAGAGGAATAAAGTGAAAAACATAAGTAAAATAGAAGGTGTCTTTTTAATTTTATTTGAAAAGTACATTTGAATCCCTCATCTATTTTAGTTATCAGGTGACCGGTCTCCCTAATTGTAGAAAAATAAGTTTTAGAACTAAACTTTATTTTTATAATTTTTCAATCCTTATTGGGTGAATGGAGAGAGAGGGAATCGCTAGATTCTGACCTAGAGAGAGAAAGATGTTATTTCTATGATTCCAACCGCCAAAACGATAGATTTTTATTCCAAATAGTTGCATATAATTAAGGGAGTTTGAATTAAGTGTTTTTTTTTTTACCTTAAAGTGACGAAAAAAACATATATGAGCTCAAGAAAAAAAATTAGATTTTGGATTGATTTTGGGGTTTGAAACGGATTTTCGCATTTTTAAAGGTTAAAAGTTGGTTTAATAAGATTATTAAAGTGTTTTCAGATGTTTTAGGTTGAAAATAAGTTGAAGGTTTGAAAATGAGTTTTAGAAGAAAAAAACTAACCACTATAATCTAAAGATTCTAGACGACGCATCGCTTGTTTTTTTTCCAAATAACATTAAGGCACGTGCGTGGACTCTTTATTCATAGGCCAAGCACTGACCTAGCCTTGTTCTCTCTCTTTCTCTCTCTAATATAGTTTTGATTTTTTAAAATTTAAAGCTTTTTTATATTTTTTAAAATAATTTTTAAGTTTGTATTTTACGTCTTTGAGATTTTTTTTGGCTTATTTATCCTTTTTAAATAGTAATTATTATTTTTTAAAATATTTTGATTCACTTTTGTCTCTTATTTTTTCTAATTTTGTTTTTGTTTAAGAAAAAAAATTATAAAGCCAAACTGGGTTTGTCGGGGTGCCTTTTCTCTCTTTTTTTTTTTTTATTGAATTTGACTTTTTTTTTCCATTTATTTTTTCTCATATTGTAAAAAAAATAGTTTCAAAGAAAAGTCATTTATTAAACTTTATAAAATCCATGGACATGTTCACAAGTTTGGTTGGTTGACCTGGTTCTCAGATCTGGCAAGTTTAACTTTTTTTAAAAAAAAATTATTTTAATCAACATCTCAGTATTGAGTTGGTGTTTGATTTTATGATCATCTATTTTTATTATCATATAGTTAAGTAAAAAATAATTTTGAAAAAAAAACAAATTATAATCCCACTAGAGTCTATAACTTGGTTCATATGTTTGATGTGCTAGCCTGAGTTACCCGGTTCATAAGTTTGAGCCTTTATTAGACAATTAGATTTGTTGATTGCATGTTTTAATTGTTATTGGAGTTCAATGCAAATTTATTTTTCCCAAAAGTATTGTTTTCTCTTATTATTCTTTCTTGTTATTGTTCCGACTAGATCTGGCTGGAATTCACTACCAATTTAAGAAAAAAATGGTTTTAGATGGCTGCAATAATCACTAGCGATGCCTGGCTGTGGTACGCCCACAGCTATTCACCGCTAGCAGAAGGCCACAAACAGTTACAGGCGCTGCCAGCAGGTGTATCGGTTTAATTGTTATTGGAGTTAAATGCAAATTTATTTTTTCCAAAAGTATTTTTTTCTCTTATTATTCTTTTCTAGTTACTGTTTCAACTAGATCTGACTGGAATTCACCACCAATTTAAGAAAAAATGGTTTTAGTTGGCTGCATCAACCACCAGTGATGCTTGGCTGTGCTATGTCCACAGCTAGTCGCTGCTAGCAGAAGGCCACAAACAGTGTCAGACGCTGCCACTAGGTGTAGCGGTAGTACTGCTACAACTGCTGATGGCTACCATCGGCGTGGGCAGACCACACCGGCAACAGTAGCTGCTGCAGCAAGAAAAAGATGACAAAGAAGAATTATGATTCTACCCTACTGCATATATTAGGATTTTTTGGGGGTAGAATTACATATCTACCCCAGTAACTTATATGTAATTACTTTTAGTTATATTTGGGGCTAAATTTATGATTTTAGCCTTTCATATATAAAATAATGATTTTATATTAAAATTGAAACTAGAAATTAAATTAATTATAGAATTAATTTTTCTAATAGGATTAGAAATGAATTAAATTGTTTAATTCATTTTTTTTAGTTTTATAATATCCTAATGGGATTAGGATTTATTTAATTATATGGTTTAATTAAATTTTAGAAAAATAGTTTTTCTAATTTAATGAGAGTTTTTGAAGCAAAAAAAAAATTGTTTGGGAAAATACCTAATTGGATTTGATTGAATATTTCTAAGTGTTAGAAATATTATTTTAAATTGCATATAAAGCCAATAATTCGAATAACATGCACTATATATTTTTAATTATGTATAGTAAAATGTTTTATGCATGATGGGTGATTATGAACATTAAAAACCAATGTGATTGTACTTTTATTAATGGTTGAATGATTATATTTTTTATTAAATAGTGTCTCCATGTCCTACCATATCTCTATTTTTTCTTCTAGGTTGTAATTATTTTCTCATCTAATTCTCTGTGAATGTAACTTGAGATTTCTTGAATAATTATGTAAATGATATGTAATTTAAAAATGTAGAAATTTAGATATGAAATTATTATGTAATCCAAGATAAAGAAAGAAATGACGATGGAGGCTACAACCAAGGTGCTTGTAATGGACTTATGAATACTTGTCACAGCTACCTAGGATTTGACCATCTAATTCCCTTCAATGGCTTGAGGGAATCAACTTAGATATGTTCATAATCATCCAATTAGAATGGCGTGCTAGGTGTGTATGTTTATATATAAATTATTATGTATAAAATATATATCTGTTATGCCATGTTATGTATGAGACCTAATTAATTGATAATAAATCCCTTATTAATATATTAAGTACATGTTGAGAACATGAATAATTTCCTTCCATTTTTATATGTATAAAATCAAAGTTTTATTCATGGATAACTTGTTGAGTTACTTAAGGTTACCGTTAATCGAATACATTTAATACTATAAAATTAGGTATGTTGGTAGATAAAAATGACTAATAATATATCCCTACGAAGTATACTTAATGCTAACAAATTAACTGGATCAAATTTCTTGAATTGACATCGAAATGTGAGAATTGTTTTCAAGCAAGAAAAAAGGTTATATGTTCTAGAAAACCCAATTCCAAATGCTCCTATTAAGGATGTTGAAAAAGAAGTTAGGAATGAACATTAGCGTCATATTAATGATGATGAATAAGTTGCATGTGTGATGTTAACTAGTATATCACCTAAACTTCAAAGGCAACATAAGTACATGGATGTCCATATTATGATTATACATCTCAAAGAATTGTTTGATGAGACCTATAAGACTGATAGGTATGAGATATCTAAGGGATTGTTCCACTGCAAGATGATAGAGAGTTCTTCAGTGAACAACCATGTTTTGAAAATGATTGGCTATATTGAGAAATTAAGCTAATTGAGTTTTGTTAGTGACCATTAGTCATGTGTTGACATGGTCTTGTAGTCATTACCCTAAAGCTTTTTGCATGTCTTTATGAACTATCACATGAATAAGTTGGATAATACACTGCTAGAATTATTTAATATGACTATTAAAGAGGCCAATTCTTCTAGTTCACTCTTCTAGAATGTCTAAGAAGAAGGATAAAAAGAATAAAAGTGTTGCCTCTAAAGCAAACAAGCCTACTAGAGGCATCAAGAAAAAAGGGCACTTGTCATCATTATGACATGGAACTATATTGAAGGAGGAATTGCAAGGAATATCTTGCAATAGTGAAGGCAAAGAAGCTTAATGAAACTTCTACTTCAAGTATATTTATAAATAAATGATCTTACTACTTTGTATTGTAGTTCTTGGGTATTGGATATCGAATGTGGTTTTCACATTTACAATTGCATATAGAAACTAAAGAAAAGTGGAAGATTAGTTGAAGGTAAAGTGGACCTACAACACAGTAATGAAGCAAACGTTGATGTATTAGCTGTAGGAACCAATTATTTTGTTTTATTGAATGGGCTGGTACTAGAACTTTATAATTTTTATTTTGTTCTAGTATTTTTAAGACATTATTTCCCTTTTATTTAGTATTAAATGTACTTAAATTTATTATTCAGAACAAATATTGTTCTTTTATAATAATGTTGTTTTTATAGATCTAGTAATTATACGAATGATTTGTATATATGATTAGCACTTAAAAGTGTATTTTTATCAAGGTTTTATATGATCATTTTGCACTTAAAGTATCAATAACTCCTTAACTAAAGCATGTTTTAGAATAACAAGTCTGATATCATAAGATACCCTTAATTTATGGTAAATATTCATCTTAAATGCAGGCCTATCACATAAATAAAAGAATTGATTGATGAGTTTAAGAACTGAAATTGAAAGGACAAAAAGAAGGCCAAACTTAGAAAAGAGATGCTAGTTCAGTCCAAACTAGAACACTGCTCGGTCATTGGGTCATATCTGGAGCTGTAGATCTTGGATTTAGGTCTGCTATATATGGATGAAAATCTCAGACATAGGCCTAAAACTTTCATGAGAAGTCCAAGATTTAAAAAGGCCATTTTCAAGTCCAAATACTTTCATGAGGAGTCCAAGATTTAAAAAGGCCATTTTCAAGTCCAAATTGTAGCAACAACGGAGAAGTTCGAATCTCTGCGACCCAGACAATGTTCAGTGTTCAGCCCATATCTCGAGTTCTAGAAGTCCAAATGACCTCAATTTTTTTTTGTTGGAAAGCTGAGACAATTTCCTAGAACTTTCATGGGGAAAGTCTACTCAAATTCTGACGTTATCAATGATGTTTTGTTCGGATAAGAAGATAAGGATTGTCACCAAGTCAAGATATGGCCACCCACTCAACAATTAGTCATCAAATCAATAGTTTTAAATTTTGGCCTATAAAATGAGGCATTTACCATGTATTTAGGCATCTTGGTTTTCAGATCAAGATCATGCTCTTGCTTCCTCTCTTTATATTTTGTAATGCTTAAGTTTTGTTTATATTAATATCTTATTTATGCTTTTCATTTCATTTCTTTTACTTAGTTAACTTATATCTTATTTATATTTTTATCTTGTTTATTTATGTTTCTCTCTTTCATTATGTTTAGCTAAGTTTATTATGTCAAGGTGAAAAGGTTACACTAATAGTGTAAGAATAAGTAAAGTATAAACTTAACATGGACCTTAATATTTGATACTAACATGTTTTGTATTTGTTATCTTGTTCACTTTTAATACTTTTCTTGTTAAATGGTTAATCTAGATTTATATTGTATAACCCTTGGTACAATAAATACTTGACACTTTCATAGCCCAAACTATATGGTATAACTGACACTTGTGCTATGAAAGGAACTTGATTTGCTGTTAACATAAGTTATAATCATGTATACCTGACAACATTTACAAGTATTAGCATTATTCGAATAAGATAACTAATGTAATCATGTTAACAATTTATAATTCGATTGGAACCTCCTTTGTGTGTGGTTTCCAGTTGAGTAATAAGAGTTTATACTATACTTGTTTGAAATATCATTAGTGGATCCTCTAACCTTGACAATTGTTTTTATCATTGTTTAATCCTTATATCAATATCACATCTCAAAGCTCTCTTTATTATTATTATTATTATTATTATTATTCTTGTTGTTGTTGTTGTTACTATTGTTGTTGTTGTTGTTTATAATTTATACAATTAACCTCCATGTGGTTCGACCCCAGTCTTGCCGGGTTATTTATTACTTCAACACTCCTGCACTTGGGAGAAGACATCAATTTTTTGGTCGTGTCAAGTTTTTGGCGTCGTTGCTAGGGAGGTAAATTCTTGTCTAAATTATAGTATTTATTTTATTTTCTCTTTTCACTTTTCATTTTATCTAAATTTTGTTTCTTTTTCTTTTATTGCTTTTATTCTCTTCCTACACGTGCATGAGAGTTTGGTCACGTATATTAAATGGTAGACTTTGTAGGGTATCTTCATCATTTTCAGAAAATATGGCTGAAGAAGATAATCAGTCGCTTCATAATGAGAATAATCGAGTTAGAACACTTAGAGACCACATGAATCCCACAAGAACAAGTGCACCCTCATGCATAGTTTCCCTCTTGATGCATCTCATTTTAATTTTAAGCCAGACATTATTCAACTTTTACCTTCTTTTCATGGCTTAGATTTAGAAAATCCATACTTGCATTTAAGGAATTTAAAGAGGTCTGTAACACCTATAATGACTTAGATTGTAGCATGAACACCATCAGATTAAAGCTTTTTCCTTTTCCATTAAAAAATAAAGCTACAACATGGCTACAAAATTTGAGACCAGGATCCATTCGTGCTTGGGATGAAATGCAACAATAATTTTTAAAGAAGTTTTTTCCATCTCACAGAACAAACTCTTTCAAAAGATAAATCACCACTTTCACTCAAAAACCAGGAGAAACATTTTACCAATGTTGGGATAGGTATCGAGATTTGCTTAATACTTACCCTCATCATGGTTTTGAAACATGGAGATTGGTTTCATATTTTTATGAAGGGTTAACACCTAGAGATAGGCAAATGGTTGAATTGATGTGCAATGGAACTTTTAAAGATAAAGACCCTAATGAAGTAATGGAGTACCTAGACTTACTAGCTAAAAATGCTCAAAATTAGGACACTACAAACACTTATGAGGCACTAAGTAAAACCCAATCTCATACATCTAGTGGAGGTATGTACAACCTTAGGGAAGATCATGACCTCCAAGCCAAGTTTGCATCTTTAGCTAGAAAAGTCGAGGCATTAGAATTGAAAAAGAGTGGTCAATTAAAATCTGTTCAAGACATTGTGTGTCAAATCTGTGAAACCAATGGACATTCAACCAATGACTGTCCAACTTTGCCTTCTTTTAAGGAATGTCTCCATGAACAAGCTCATGCTTTAAATAGTTTCCAAATGCCCAATCATAACCCATACTCGCAAACATATAACCCTGGTTGGAGAAATCACCCAAATTTCAGTTGGAACAACGATAATAATAATACACAAACTTCACAACCACCGTTTCAAGCACACCATAATTTCCAAAATTCTTATGGATATGCACCTCCTTATGCTCCACCTCTTAGAAGAAATCTTAAGGAAACATTGCAAACATCCATTGAAAAGTAGGAGACAATCAACACTCAAAATGCTCAAATCATGGCAGATCTTAAAGATACTCTTGCAAATTTCACATCTGCTCTCAGTTTCCAAGAGAAAGGTAAGTTTCCATCTCAACCACAATAAAATCCCAAGGGGCAATACAATGCAAATGCAAGTAGTTCTGGAAGCCAACACATGGATCAAATGAAATCAGTCATCACTCTTCGCAATGGTAAGGTTATTAAAAAACCCACTCTTGAACCTTTTGAGAAACATGACGAGTCAATCTCTAAGGGTAAGGAAGGGGTTGAATTTGAACATTGCAAAGAAAAGACTGATTCCCCGCCAACACTTCCATTTTCTCATGCCATGACAAAATAAAGGAAAGTCAATCACAACTCTGAAATCTTTGAAACTTTCAAACATGTAAGGATCAATATACCTTTGCTGGATGCTATTAAACAAGTACCTTCCTATGCTAAATTTTTGAAAGATCTGTGTACTGTGAAGAGAAAACTGAATGTGAAAAACAAAGCCTTTTTAGCCGAACAAGTAAGTGTCATTCTTCACAATAATAATGCTTTGAAATATAAAGACCCTGGTTGTCCTACAATTTCTTGCTTTATTGGAGAATATAAAATTGAAAGAGCTTTACTTGATCTTGGAGCTAGTGTGAATCTACTTCCGTATTCAATTTTTCAAAGTCTCAATCTAGGTGAGTTAAAACCAACTTCTGTAACTCTTTTACTTGCCGATAGATCTGTAAAAATGCCTAGAGGAATAGTTAAAGATGTATTAGTACAAGTCGATAAATTCATTTATCCTGTGGATTTTATTATCTTGGACACACAACCTGTTGAAACATGTAATTCATTTCCTGTTATTTAGGACGTCTGTTTCTTGCAACTTCTAATGCATTGATTAATTGTAGGAATGGACTGATGAAGCTATCATTTGGAAACATCACATTGGAGATGAATATTTTTAACATTTGCAAGCAACCTGGAGATGATAATGATTTACAAGAAGTAGATTTTATTGAAGAATTAGTTTATGATCAATTTGAATGTACCTTGAGTAAAACTGAGTTTGATGAATCTGAAGAATTGCAAATGATTTATTCTCAGGAAGAAATCGAGGACAAGAAAGGCACTGAAAATGTTGATACGAATTATTTGTCAAGATTGACAATAGATTCAACATCTGAGATCACACTAATCGATGCTTACTTTCCTAACGAATCTGACATGACCAAAAGATTGATGTCTTCTCCCAAATGCAAGAGGGTCGAAGTAATAAATAACCCGGCAAGACCGGGGTCGAACCACAGGGAGGTTAATTGTATAAATTATAAATAACAACAACAACATTAACAACAACAATAATAACAACAACAATAATAATAAGTTAAAGAGAGCTTTGAGATGTGATATTGATGTAAGGATTAAACAAGGATAAAATAATTATCAAGGTTAGAGGATCCACTAATGGTATTTCAAATAAGTATAGTATAAACTCTTTTTATTACTCAACTGGAAACCACACACAAAGGAGGTTCCAATCGAATTATAAATTGTTAACAAGATTACATTAGTTATCTTATTCGAATAATGCTAATACTTGCAAATGTTGTCAGGCATTCATGATTATAACTTATGTTAACAACAAATCAAGTTACTTTCATAGTAGAGGTGTCGGTTATACCATATGGTTGGGCTATGAAAGTGCCAAGTATTTGTTATACCAAGGGTTATACAACATAAATCTAGATTAACCATTTAACAAGCAAAGTATTAAAGGTAAATAAGATAACAAATATAAAACATGTTAGTATCAAACATTAAAGTCCATGTTGAGTTTATATTATACTTATTCTTACACCATTAGTGTAACCTTTTCACCTTGACATGATAAACTTAGCCAAACATAATATAAGAGAGAAACATAGATAAACAAGGAAATGAAATGAAAAGCATAAGTAAGAGATTAATATAAGCAAAACTTAAGCATTACAAAATATAAAGAGAGAGCAAAAGCATGATCTTGATCTGAACACCAAGATGCCTAAATACATGGCAAATGCCTCCTTTTATAGGCCATAATTTGGAACTATTGATTTATTGACTAATTGATGATTGGGTGACCACATCTTGACTTGATGACAATTCTTATCTTCTTGTCTGCCAAAAAGGTCATTGATAACGTCATAATTTGAACAGACTTAAATTATAAAAGTTCTAGAAAATTGTCTCAGCTTTCCAGGGTAAAACATTGAGATCATTTGAACTTCTAGAACTCAAGATATGGGCTGAACACTGAACAGTGTCTGGGCTGCAAAACAGATTTGGACTTCTTCGTTGTTGCTATAATTTGGACTTGAAAATGGCCTTGTTAAATTTTGGACTCCTATGAAAGTTGTAGGCCTATGTTTTACCTTTCCATCCATAAAAAATAGACCTAAATCCGAGATCTACAGCTCCAGATATGACCCGATTACCGAACAATGTTCCAGTTTGGACTGCACCAACATCTCTTTTCTAAGTTTGGTCATCTCTTTGTCCTTTCAATTTTAGCACTTCAACTCATCAATCAATTCTTTCATTTTTGTGATAGGCCTGTATTTAAGATGAACATTTACCATAAATTAAATGTATATTATATTATTAGATATGTTATTATAAAACATGCTTTAGTTAAGGAGTTATTGATATTTCAAGTGCAAAATGATGATATAAAATCTTAATAAAAATACACTTTTAAGTACTAATCACACCCCCCAACTAGCTTATTACTAGTCCCTAGTAATCAAAGCGTTAAAATAGAAAAACAATTTGCAAATTCCACAAAGCAAGGTATTCATCATTTAACTTCCATTAATCTATCCAGATAAACAAACTCTCATTAAATTTATATATCTGCTCAATACCTCTTAAACAAAATGTTAATAAACCTTCCTTTTTATGTGCTCAATGTATGAAAACATAGATGATGGGGGTTTTATTGGAAGAAAACAATATTCTGTTCTAATGTTTAAGGTTAACTTCCTTGGGTTGAGATTATTATCTTCTTTTTTTTTCTTTTTTTTTCTTTTTCTCTTTTTTTTTCAATATATATACATATAACTTAAAACACAATGCATCTTTAACCCATGTAACGAGCTTTCGGCTAATGACTCTCAGACCAATTGGTCTTAGGGCATTAGGTGTTGAGACACCCCTACCAGCTTAGTAACTTGGGTTGTAGATACTGATACGTAGATAATGCAATGTTTAATTCCCTTAAGCTTTTCTCCTTAACCCATCTAACAAGCTTCGGGTCAATAGCTCCCAAGTCAGTTGACTTTAGGGTATTAGGTGTTAAAACACCCCTTCAGGCTTAATTGTTTAGGTTAGGGAGGCTACGAAACCAAACTTATCTATGTTTTTATTATCATCAATATTATCAATTTGTTTTTTTTAAATATATATTATCCCTTTACCTTAGTTGTTACCTTTAACAAAAGAACATAAATAATGTAATAATCCAATGTGCAACCCACAATCGTATGTTAAAGTGTGTGTGTGAAAATGAAGGTTTAAGAATATTTGTTAAATGAGCATATGAGCATAATCAAGTGATAACAATGCGAGAGCTTGTAAACCTGAATATTTCAAGAAGTATTCTGATAGACCTTGATAAGACTATTTACTAAGATGTGTCTTAAGAGTCAATAAAATTTCTCCTTACTCTGCCATTCTAATAACAGTTTTGTCAAATGGTTTTAATAATAACAAAAACAGTTAGTAAGTTAGTTTTTTTTTTAATGCCAACTGCTACCCTCTCCCTCCAACCAGAACGAGACATTTTCCTCAATGTCATAAGGTAGAAAGATAGAGTATATAAGACATCACTTGAAATAGCGAACACTAACAAACCTGAAACACACTTAAACAAATATAAGAAATAACAACACAAAATAATATGCTATTAATAAAACCAAAAGACATAAGGTTTCATAAACGAAGGCTAAAATCCAATCTAAGCTTTTTACGGCTTTCCTTAGTTGACCAATTTATGCGACTCATGGAGGGATCAATTACAGGGATGAAAGATTGTAATTGGTCAATCAATTGTTCAACAGTAGCAGCAAAGATTATGATTTGTCGTGCCGAAGATGTTAGAAATTCCTGTTCTACAGCTTGATCAAGAAAAGACAACAAATTATCATAAAAACCATTAACATTTAACAAACCTATAGGTTTATGGTGAATGTGCAGTTGGGCTCAAGAGGAAATATGAAAGATCTCTTCTAATATGCCCAGACCACCTGGTAAGGCAATGAAGGCGTCAACATGGTTAAACATTGCATTCAATCGATCAGACATTGTGGAGACTTGTAGTTCCTCTCCAGTTATTTTTCCAATGATGTCCCCTTTTGTTAAAGCTTTGGGGACGACCCCCAAAACTTGACTACCTCCTAAAAATACAGCTATTGACACACCCCCCATTAACCTAAAGTTGCCTCCTCCATACATTAAATGAATCTTTCTCTCAGCTAATACCTGACCAAGATGATTTGCTGATTCTAAAAACTCCTTTTCTTTTCCAGGACTGGATCCACCGAAAACACAAATATTTCTGATGTGATGACTTGAGGAACCTGCCATTTCTACACACTTCTATATTTGTTAAATGTATGGGTTAAATAGAAATGAAGGGAAGAGAAGATTTTATAGATGAGAAATTGAAGATGCAATCACACCACCTATATGTAGGCCAGCTGGAGTCTCACACACACACTCTCTCTCTTTATTTATTTATTTATTTTGAAAAAGCATGTGTATGTACAAGTAGTTGTGATTGTGGCTTACATCTTCCCTTAGTTTTACGTCCAAGAACGGCTTAAACGCCCTCTATGGGTTAGGGAGAGGCTTCCCATCCAGTTTTCTTAAAAACTGGCAAACAGGGTCTTTTATAGTCAGATTCCCAAGACTAAGTCGATCATGTTCTTTATGGAATTGTGGCCATAAATCATGAATTGCACGATGCACATCTCCACTAGGATGCGTCTCAAGGGTTAATAAAAGATTATCTAAAGACCCCTTACTCAAGCCATCCTTAATGAATTGTATTTTATCTTCACGGTTCACAGATACCATTCCTAAAGAACGACATGTTGCATTACAAGTCCATCTGGCACATCTATGACAAACTTTCAGTCGTTTTGCACGACGTTTCTTTGCAAAAGTGCTTATACCTGTTCCAGGCATGTATGAGATGAAAGAATTGGAGGACTCACCTGATAATCGGAGCTTTGCTTCAATCAGCCAACGAATATCTTCAGGAATTCCATGATTCATTAACAACCTCAGTCTTGCACACCTAGCACGGTAAATATTTGTAATCGTATTCTGAGGCAGAGCAGGAAAGTACTTTTTTAATTTTTCATGAGTGGTGTCCATTTTCAAATGAGAATTGGAGAAGAGATTCAAAGAAGGGAGAAAGAGCAAAGAATTGCACAAATATATACAGATATCAGTTATTATGGGAAACTTGACACGATCAAAGAGTTGATGTCTTATCCCAAGTGCAGGAGTGTCACAGTAATAAATAACCCGGCAAGACCGGGGTCGAACCACAGAGAGGTTAATTGTATAAATTATAATTAATAAAAC
>Ga0325403_1001475_pt1 | contig 19643 bp, 9 predicted proteins | sample PopdelMetagenome_19_FD_205665 | JGI IMG/M metagenome (GOLD analysis project Ga0325403, IMG submission 205665) | Populus deltoides microbial communities from Bellville, Georgia, United States - Xylem-PdKOR-R4 | ecosystem: Host-associated > Plants > Phyllosphere > Stem > Wood/Secondary xylem...
TTTTGAAATATTAAAAATTAATGTTTTTTCTGGTTTTTTACATCATTTTAACCTATTCAACAATAGCAATATCATTAAAAATGATTCAAAAGCATAAATTTCAACTCAAATGCAATTTAATTTAAAACTCGTCTAAACCACAACACTAAATATATATTTAGAGAGGAGGAATAAATAACTATATCTCTTACCACTTTTTACCCAATTTGAATAAATAATTAATCAAGTTGCAAAAGCAACCGTAAGGAAGTTTCCTATCAACAGCATCACAAGGTGGCATGGAACCCGAAAAAGCATAATCACGCATGAGATAAGCTTCTATTTGGGTGCTTGTGGAGGCCTGATGTCCCCACATTGCTAAATAACATGCGTGTTGAGTGTTATTTCTAAAGGTAAGCACACCTTAATAAAATCATCATGGGGTTGTTGAGCGTGAGCCCCTTTCCTGAGAGAGAAAATCCTTCAGATTTGCAGCTTTACTTGCATTAGATACCCTCAAACGTGGCAGCTCACAAAGCCTCGCCTTTAGACATTCGTACTTTAACCCCACCATGTAATAATAGTAGAATAGTACTCTAGGAAAATTCCTATCATCATTTGCAAGCTGATGACCTTGTATGTTTACTACTGTCATGCCATGATTGGTTAATCATGCACTTGCAAGAAATAATTTAGTTTAGATAATTGGTAACCAATAAATAAATTGGATTTTTTTTTTGAAAAATAACATACTTCTGTAATTTTTTTTAAAAGAATGGCATGAGTTGAAAAAGTATTTGTAAAATAACACAGTTTAAATACAACTGTGTTTGTAAATATAAATTTTATACACAATTATTATTCCCATTGAATATTAATTCTAAAGATCTAATAGCCAAAAGATAAAATTCAAAATCAAATGATTAAGAAAGTGAGGTGACACGAAAAAGAAATGAGAAATAAAAAATAGGTTACCAAGAACACACTAATGATCTGTTTTTAACATATTCGATATTGTTAAAAAAACTTCTATGAGAAAATTCTAACTATACCTTAAAAAACCACAAAATAAAATCGCAATTGACCCTAAATTAATCTCAAATAAATCGGTAACCAATTACGACATCGTTTGATAATCTTTCAAGGTTTAATTATAATCGTCTCGTCGATATCTTTCTAACAGTATCGAGTATATCGAAAACAGAGCCTATATATGTCCCCGATGACTTTTTTTTTCTTCTCTCTTTCTCTATTATGCCACACCAGCTTCTCTATTATGCCGTTGAATCTTAAATTTCATCCCTTGGCCATTAAATCTTAATAAAATTTTAGGTGTTTTTGTACATATTAATTAATTTAAAAGAGATATAAATTTTAAAACAACTCCAATGCTATTTTTCTATCCTGCGTTATTTTTTTTTAATTTTTATTAAGCTGTGATAAAATTACAAAAGACACTATAAAAAAATTAATAGATTGAGTTATTAAAAGGAGCGCAACTTATTAAATTTGTATTAGTTGCGCTAGTTACAGTGGCGTAATTGCTCAAACTTTGTTGTTTCTCTTTTTAATTATGCTAGTTTGCACACAAAAATAAAAAAAGAAAAAACTCGGACCGCTGTTTTTTTTTAAAAAACTCCAATATTCACGTGGTAAAAGATCTTGTCAACCATGTCACGCGTGCATCCATGTCAACAGTAGAGAGAAAACAACTCTGTCCCACTTACAAAGTCTCCATGACATTATACTGTCAGATATTCAGTTTCCATGATCCATATTGTTCTCGGGGCTATTGTTAGGAACTGTTACTAGTCAGGCTTGATTTATGAGACCATTGAATCCGTTGTGATGCAATGCTGTGTAGGGTCACGGGTCACGGGTCACGGGTCACCAATAGTCATTGCAAGAGCATTCCCCTAACTTGAAGTGATGGAATCTGAAAGAATCTCTAACAACGATTTCACGTCCAGTGATCAAGGATACCTGTTTGCCAAAATCATGGCAGTCCTTGCAAGCCCTGAGGTTCTTGAAAACAACAACAGGAGCACTACTTGGTGTAGATATGAGCCCAAATGCCAATGCAAGTCTCTCACTATGGACAAGAAGCTGTTCTTTCCTCTCTGGCAAACTATTTGATACATCTTCTTCTGTTAAAAGGCCAGTTTCTTCTTTTATAACAGAATCATTCAATGCTTCCAACTTTGAATAGATCTCTTCGGTCTGAGGGTGGTGCTTATCACCTACTATAAACCGGTGCACTTTACCCTTGACAGTAATCCAGCTGCAGCTAAGCTCCTTCCTCAAATTTCTTTCTGCCATCATCTTTCTAACATTAGCTGCTTCTTTCCATTTCCCAAATGAAGCATACAGATTAAACATGAGAATATAACCTGCAGTATCCTCTGGGTCCAGCTGAAAGAGGTTTTCAGCTGCAAGTTCCCCAATCTCAAGATTCCTATAGGTCCAGCACCCACCCAGCAAACATTTCCAACTCATTGCATCTGGTGAAAATGGCATACTCCTTATTAGTTCAAGTGCTTCCTGCAGAAAACCAGCTCGGGAATATATATCAACCATACAATCATAATGATCAATAGTTGTGGCAACCCCATAATTGCTACTCATCGACTCCAAATACTGTCTGCCCTCTATGACCAAACCCGAATGACTACAAGCAGTTAACACTGCAATAAATGTAACTGCATTTGGTCTCACACCACAATCCTGCATCCTTCTGAAAAGCTTTAGAGCTTCAGGAGCATTACCCTGATAAGCATAACCAGCAATTATAGCAGTCCAAGCCACGGCATCAGGGTCATCTATTGATTCAAAGACTCGAGTGGCATAATCTAATCTGCCACATCTTGAATACATAGTAATCATTGCACTCTCTCCATGTTGATATGCAACCAGACTGCTTTTTATTGCATCTGCATGAGCTTGGGCACCACTGTTGAAATCTGCAAGTGCAGAGCATGCTTGGAAAATGCTTGTATATGTGAACGAATTTATATCCACACTTCTGGTCCTCAATGATTCAAAAGTTTTGAGAGCTTTCTCAAATCCACCCATTTGGCAATAACCTGTTATCAAAGCACTCCAAGAAACATCATTTGGTTCGCTGATCCATTCAAATGCTTTAGTCGCAGATTCCAAATTTGAACATTTAACATAAAAGTCCACAAGCGGAGTTCCCACAGAAACTTCAGATTCCAACCCAAGTTTAACAATATGACCATGAATTTGCCTCCCAAAATTCAACTCCTCTAAACCAGCACATGCTTTGAGAACAATTGAGAATACATACTCATCCAATTCAACACCTTCATTGACCATCTTGGCAAACAAAGCCAAAGCATCCATTCGCCTCTCAGCTTGAGTGTAACCCACCACTATTCCAGTCCAAGCTACTGCATTCTTTTCACTCATTTTCTCAAAAACAAGCTCGGCTCCCTCTAACCAACCACATTTCACATACATATTGCTGATTGCTGTGTTAACTGAAGCATTACTGCCTAACCCACTTCTTATGGCATGAGAATGTATCTGTTTACCAATCTCTAAACCGGAAGGATTTAACAAGGACCGTAGAAAACCAATATAAGTGGACCCATTCGGTTTAGTTTCCAATTCAAGCATATTCGAAAACATGCAAAAACCTTTATCAAAAACACCATTTTCTGCATAAGCTGATATAATTGTATTCCAAGAAACCAAATTCCTTTCACGCATTTCATCAAACACCTTACGAGCATCAACTAAACTTCCACACTCGCAATACATCTTAAGCACTGAATTCTCAAGAAACTCAGGTGGGTTTTTCACTGTTCTTTGCATTTGTTCATGAAACAATCTCCCATCCAATAAAGATTTAATCTTTCCACACGCTTCAAACAAGCATTTATAAGAACGAGGGCTAACAGAAATACCAGCGTCCTCCATTTGTTTGAGAAATTCACGAGCTTCCTTGAGCTTCCCTTGTTTAGATAGAGAAATCAAGTGGATACTCTCAATTTGGGCTTTGTTAATATTTTCTTGGGTTTGGAGTGAAGAAGGAGTTGATTTTAATGAGACCCATGAAGGTATTTGAGAAAAGTTTGCTGCAGCTTTTATGGATTGTGGAATCTTTTCATGAGCTATTATTACTGGCGATGGATTGAGAGATGACACAGCAAAACAGTAGTGGGCATTCATTGAAGACAGGGAATTTGCAGGAATTTCGAATTTTTTTACAATATAATTATGCGACGAACTCTTGTTCAGTGCTAAGAGCCAGGCAGGTTGTCTTTGCATGTAAGCAAACAACACATCCTCTTCCGCTTCTCTTCCTCTGCAGAAGATGTGTTAGACGGAGTAAAACAGAACGGCTATAGCTTGTGGCTGCGCAAGTGCACTAACAATGCAATGAACGACAAAGTTGCTCACGCGCTGATTTTCTTTTTAAACGCTGAATTTTGTAATCACTGTTTATTTTTTTTAAATTAATATTTTAGAATGCTTTTGATTGTTTTTTATGTGTTAATATAAAAAATAAATTTTATTATGATACATTAAAAAAACTTTAAAATACAACCATTACTATAATACTAAACACTATAGTATTATAGCTTGATACTCATATGTCATATTTTATTTTTATATTTTTAAAATAAAAATTTTAAAAGTAAAATCTGTCATCACTATATCTGATGCAATGCTATTAAAACTATGAGTGAAATTATAAAATTGTATAATTTTATGAATTAATATATATTTAAAGTATCAAATCAATGTAAAAACTCAAAAACTATTAAAATTAAATTAAAATTGTTTTGACTAGGTAAAATTGGATAAAATCATAATTTTATTTCTGTTTTTACATTTTCAATTGAAATATAAAAATTCTCATCAAACTTATACTCCATCTCTCCACATCATCAATATATAAAATTAAATAAGAATAAAAATAATACTTACTTATTGAAGCAATTTATAAAATGATCAAGCGTTGTTGTTATTGAGGATTAATAATTTGTCCTTAAAACTTTATTGCTCTTCACTTGGTATAATAGGATTTTTTTCAATAAGTCTCTCAAGATTTTAACACCATCACTTTTTTTAGGTGGTCCAACGAACCAATAAAATATTATTCAATGATTCCTCTACAATGATTGAACTCAAGCTCAAGATTAGGATATATTTTGAGAGGAAAAAGAAAGGTTTAAAACTAGAAAGCAATGATAGAAAATAAGGTGAAGAAGATCGTCAAATTTTGTATGAACAATACAAAATTAATCAACCCCAAAACACTCATTTTCAACCCCTTTTTAAAGAAGATTTTAAGAACTAAAGGTTGATGAATTTCCCCCGCTAACAACTTTGATTACCCACAATCAACTAGAATTAAACATGAATATTTTTTATTTATTTAAATCATATGACTTTTGAGCTAAAAAATCTACTAATGTAACCTTGCAAGAGTATTGGAAACAATGATCAGATTCTAACATTCATGGACTAGACAAAACAGTAGGCTAGGCTAGAAGAAATAATTCTTCACAAATCAAGCATTTAGTTAGCAAAAATAATCTATTGTGGCCAAAAAAATATTTTACAATGAACCCAAAACTAGACCCAACTTAGAACCTTGTCAAGATAGGTCGGTGCGTGTGTAATAAGACTTTTTTCAATAAAAAATCAAAGATTGTAACAACAACACTTTATTTAGGTGCACTCCTAAATAAAGTTCAATGAACCAATAAAATATTACTCAATGATTCTTTTATAAGGACCGAACCCAAGCTTTGGATTATGATATATTTTGAGAGGAAAAAAAGGTATAAAACTAGAAAACAATGTTGGAAAATAAGGTGAAAAAGAGTGTCAAACTCTGTCAAAACAATACAGAATTAACCAACCACAAAACACTCTTATTCGGCCATTTTTAAAGAGCATTTTAGGAACCAAAGGTTGATTGACTTCCCCCTTAACAATTTTGATTACCCACAATAAACCAGAAATGATTTTTTTTATTTAAATCATGTGACTTTTAAACTGAAAAATCTGTTTATGTAACCATGAAAGAGTTGTGGAAAAACTAATTAGATTCTTATATTCATAGACTGGATAAAACAGTGGGCCAGACTAGAAGAAATAATTCTACTAGCACAGTCCAAGATTCCAACAATACCACCGTGTTTAGATGCACTCTTAAATAAGATCTAATGAACTAATAAAATATTACCCAATGATTCCTTTACAAGGAATGAACCCAAGTTCTAGATTAAGTTATATTTTGAGAGGAAAAATAAAGGTTTAAAACCTGAAAACAATGTTGGAAAATAAGGTGAAGAAGAGTGTCAAATTCTGTCAAAACAATACAAAATTAATCAACCCCAAAACACTTCTCCTCAACCCCTTTTTAAAGAGAATTTTAGGAACCAAAGGTTAATGGATTTCCCCCGCTAACAACTTTGATTACCCATAATAAACCAGAATTAAACATGAATATATTTTTTTATTTAAATCATGTGACTTTTGAGCTGAAAATTTTATTCATGTAACCTTGAAAGAGTTGTGAAAAAACTGATCAGATTCTAACATTCATGGACTGGACAAAACAGTGCACTGTGTTAGAAGAAATAATTCTTCATAGCCCAAGAATTTTAGTTAGCAAAAAATAATCTTTTATGGCCCAAAAATATTTTACAATGAACCCAAAACCATACCCGACTTGGAGCCCTGTCAAGATAGGCCATTGTGCGTGCAATAAGACTTTCTTCAACAAGTCACCCAAGATTCTAACAACACCACTTTATTTAGATGCAATCTTAAAAAAAGATCCAACGAACCAATGAAATATTATTCAATGATTCCTCTACAATGATTGAACTCAAGCTCTAGATTAAGATATATTTTGAGAGGAAAATAAAGATTTAAAACCAGAAAACAATGATGGAAAATAAGGTAAAGAATAGCATCTAATTTTGTCTAAACAATACAAAATTAATCAACCCCAAAACACTCCTTTTCAATCCTTTTTTAAAGAGAATTTTAAGACCCAAAGGTTGATGAATTTCCCTCGCTAACAACTTTGATTACCCACAATAAATTAGAATTAAATAGTAATATTTTTTAATTTAAATTATGTGACTTTTAAGCTGAAAAATATGTTCATGTAACCTTGAAAGAGTTGTGAAAAAACTAATTAGATTCTAACATTCATGGACTGGACAAAAAATGGGCTGGCCTAGAAGAAATGATTCTTTCATCCCAAGAATCCAACAATACCACCGTGTTTAGGTGCACTCCTAAACAAGATCCAATGAACCAATAAAATATTGCCTGATATTCCTTTACAAGGTCTGAACCCAAGTTCTAGATTAAGATATATTTTGAGAGGGAAAATAAAGGTTTAAAACTAGAAAACAATGCTGGAAATAAGGTGAAGAAGAGTGTCAAATTCTGTAAAAACAATATAGAGTTAATCAACCCCAAAACACTCTTCTTTAGCCCTTTTTAAAGAGAATTTTAGAAACCAAAGCTTGATGTATTTCCTCCATTAACAACTTTGATTACCCACAATAAACTAGAATTAAACATGAACATTTTTTTATTTAAATTATGTGACTTTTGAGCTGAAAAATTTATTCATATAACCTTGAAAGAGTAGTTGAAAACTTGATCAGATTCTAACATTCATATTTATGGACCGGAAAAAACAATGGGCCAAGTTAGAAGAAATAATTCTTCATAGACCAAGCATTTTAGTTAGCAAAAAATAATCTTTTGTTGCCCAAAAAAATATTTTACAATGAATTCAAAACCAGACCTGACTTGGAGCCTTGTCAAGATAGGCTGGTGCGCGTGTAATAAGACTTTCTTTAATAAGTCACCTAAAATTCCAATAACACCACTTTGTTTAGGTACACTCCCAAAAAGGTCCAACGAACCAATGAAATATTACTCAATGATTCCTCTGTAAGGACTGAATTTGAGCTCTAGATTATGATATATTTTGAGAGGAAAAAAAGGTTTAAAACCAGAAAATAATGCTGGAAAATAAGATGAAGAAGAGTGTCAAATTTTGTCAAAACAATACAAAATTAACCAACCCCAAAATACTCTTCTTTAGCCCTTTTTTAAAGAGAATTTTAGGAACCAAAGGTTGATCGATTTCTTTTACTAACAACTTTGATTACCCACAATAAACCATAATTAAACATGAATATTTTTTTATTTAAATCATGACTTTTGAGCTAAAAAATTTGTTCATGTAAACTCAAAAAAGTTTTGAAAAAACTTATTAGATTCTAACTTTCTTGGACTTGACAAAATAGTGGACTGGGCTGGAAGAAATAATTCTTCATGGAGCAAGTATTTTAGTTGGCAAAAAATAATCTTTTATGATCCAAAAAAATATTTTACATTGAGCTCAAACTCAAGCTCGAAACTCGGTTAAATTTGAACTACACATGTGGTTTTAAGTTTATTAGGATCTCTTCCATTTAAAAGCTTGGATGTTCTTTAGACTCAATTTTAACCTTACAACTTTCTACTTTATAAACACCAAAATAGTGTTTTTTCTTTCCCTAGTGATATTGAAGCTTTTAAAGAGTTATTTTCGGTTTCATTCAAATATGTCAACCAAGGATTAAAATTAATTGATATTAATTTATAATTTTTTAAATTTTATTAATATTTCATATTAAAAGTTTATGTTAAAGATTAAATTCAAATAAAGTTTTAACCTAGATATTACTTTTAATAACACATTAACCACGTTATTAAACAAACCTAATTCTTTCTCTAACACGGGACAGAATCTCTTGCCCCTTGCACTTCTTTCTTCCTCCCAAGAAAAAGTATATTTATATTTTCAATCTTGCTGACTGCTTCGGCACAGAAACCATATCAGAATTGTCTTATTTGAGCATGAACTTGGCAATGTAGTGGAAGAGCTTGAAAAAGTTGCCGTTGTAAATCTCAAGCTTGTCCGCTGGCTAGGAGTTTACCAAATCTATGGCAGAAAGAAAGTCAACAACATGTTCTGTCATACATACATATATAAAGATGGAGAGTTTTAACCCTTGCCCTTGATACTAAACGGTGTTCTTTTATACAAAGAGAGATTCCAAATGTTGCTTTTATGAGTCGCTAGGATTATATGGTTCAAGTCCTTTTGCATAATAAATCTTCTTTTTTCGTGGACACGTCATGTTATTTGCTTCTAATGGCATGGTTTTCTTGTTCTTAGAACAAATGCAGTCGATATGCAGATGATCACACAATGGGCATCCAAGGTCTTTCAACTGAACACTTTGTTCAGCATTTATGCGTCGAACTCTGCTTGTAAAAAATATTTTCTTTGTATTGTCAGTTGAAGATCTCTTTGATAGTAAATGATAGTGAAGCTCAAAGTTGTGTGAAGGCCTTTCAACAATCCCTTTTTTAGAGCGGTGATCTGCTGGAGTTAATACCAGACTGCAGGTTTTGGTAATGGCTCTCCTTCACCATTGCAAGTATAAAGTCGATGATTTCTTGAATTAGTTAGCTTCTATAAAAATGATTATGTATCTTCTTGGCTGTTTTGATTATGTTTTGAGGTGCAATAATTTGAGAACGTTGATTGAATTCTGTAGAAATTAATTTCTTCCCTGCACTCAGATCCAGTTATTCGTGCACGCTCCCCCAATTTATTTGAAGTATTAAATTTCTAGAGTTAAGTTCTCGTTTGTGTAAAGATTTAAAGAGAGAAAACGAACTTCCTCTTTCAGAGACAAGTAATATCGCCTACCAGTTAAACTATGCTTTGGCTATGTCTAATTTCTTCCCTTTACGTTTTTGGCATGGTGCCAACCTAACGATCACCCCAATACAACTTCGAGCTTTCCAATCTCTCAGTAAAATGTCCCCTTTTTTAATGACTGAAGCGGGCCATCCATTTTGGTGGCAATTACATTTTTGTGAGAAAAATTGATGGGAGCTATTGCTTTCTCGATAGTCAAGCAACCGCTAACTTTCCTTGGAAACATAAATTAAGCCCGAGGGAGTAGGGACATCATTGCAACAAACCATCATATGCGATCTCAAACCATGTAATTAGTTTGTTTTATTTTATTTCTTTGCATCTAACCATCATATGCGATCTCAAACCATGTAATTAGTTTTTTTTTGTTTTTTTATCCGAGAAATCAATTTGAACACTGGTTCGACAACACGGTCTTTTTGCGCTTGGATTTTTTTTATATTATTATTAGCTAAGAATGCTTAGGACACACGGTCTTTTTGCGCTACTGAGTTTACAGAAATACTGGATTTATATATATATATATATAAAGCCCAACCCTGGTTGCATGAAGCAACGAATGGAGCAAGTAGTAGGTACGAGATGGGCATAAATGATTAGCAAGTAGAGAGAATATAAGGTGGTAAAAAAAAGTGATTGGGTTACTTACCATGATATGTGTACGATCAAAGATTTTGTGAGTTGCAGACGAGCTGTCTCTAGCAATTTTCTATTCACGGGCATAAACAACAGAGGAAAGAGTCGAGTGGAACTGGAAAGTGGTCCCTGGTCTGCCCGTGTGTCTAAGCATTCTAAGCTAATAAAAACAACTGATGCTATTTTTCCAATCCTCCCAAGAGTAAGTAAAAAATAAACATTAGAAGGTTACATATGCTGTATGACAAAAACTCTTATCTACCAAACAAGCCACGCTGCATAAGATGAAAAAGCTTAGAAGAGGACATCACAACTGCCTCAACATTGTCATCTTGGCCACAATGCAACAACTTCGTTTGTGTCACCTTTTCAGCCTCCTGACCTGAACAAAGTGAAGGGAAATAAATAGATTGAAAAAAAGTGGAAAACTCATTTGGCGAAAAAAACGCAAACAGAATTAACAGATTAAACCTATATGAAAATAAAAATTATTTTGGCTTGAATGGCTCAACAAGATTTTAGTCATTGATTAGCCTTTAAAAATAAAAATGACATTCCCTGCACCTAGCTTTCTGATGTTTCTCAAACTATGGCCTGGGCGTCCACGTAGATGAATCTCTTAACCTTACTGCCAGTCGTGTAGCACAAGCCTGAAAACTCCTAGGGACTCACAGCTGGAAGATGCTTTGAAGTTCCATCCTCCATCAAATCAACCATTTGGTCAGCACTTTGTGAATTTCCCTCGGCTTCTAGATTCAGGGATCGTGGCTCCATCCTGTTTATCTCCTCTCTAGTGAAGACAAAGATCCTGCGCACCATACTACAGAATTCCCTACATCATACAAAAACAGCAACTTGATTCAAGTTCCAAAAATCTTGTAGGCTACAGAATATGATCGTAGGATTAACACGTGAAGAAGTAATTTGCTGATCAATTTGTGTTAAAAAAAAAGGACCCGAGTTTGAGTTCTTACTGCCAGGGATCATCTCCTACAAGCATCATATCACCCTCATCATCAGTAAAAACAATCAACCAATCTTTGTTAGGGGCAACTAATTCACCATGAAATTCAAAAATCTGATCCAGTTCTGCTATCAATTCATTATAACCATTAAACTTTGCCAGGTCCAGAGACTTCCCCACAGCATTCCCCTGCTTGTAAACCTAAACCAGTGAAGGCCACATATACAAATTGCAAGTTCATATCCAAAATAAAAAAAGAAAAGAAATAAAATCTCAATAAAAGGAATCTTAGTTGAGCATTCAAATAGGTAACAACCTTTACACATCTTCTGGTTGAATCACCCTCGGGCATGCCCTGGACATCTTTAGAATGAAGAGCAGAAGCTTGAAAAATGTTCCCTTGTTCCTGAGGTCTAACATGCTTTGGATGCTTTGCTTGCTCCAAAAATCCTTCAGAACCCAACAATTTCAGGTGATCTGATGCAACATTGATTTGCTGCTGTTGTTTCTCTGTGGAGTGCCTGTGTATAATGGCTGGTTCTGCAGCCATAGGATTCCCAAAAAGGGAGAAGCCGAAAAGTTTGCAATTACCATCTTTAGATGTTTCCTTGTTACGTTGTTGAAAAGGAAGATGCTGTGGTTTAGATCCCGAAGGATGAGAAGAATTATCAGCATATGGCAAAGGTGAAAACCAGCTTCCACGCTGCTGTTGTATGTCTTTATCTTTTGCCACATGAACTTCCATCCTAGTTGCCATCATGTTAAATGGGTGGCCTAAATACATCAAGGGAGCTGAATGGCAGTTGAACATGCCTGTTTCATTAAGTTTACTGGGTCGATCAACGTCATCAGAGTTCAGCTCAAAGAAGGGGTGAGTTGATTCATAGGATTCATGCAGGGTTCCAGGTCCTGTTGTTAGGTTCATGAGTTTTGCTCCATGCATTACTTGAGGAATCTTGTCATCTGGTCCAAATTTTCTATTATCAAAAGCAGTCTGATCCTTACCTTGAAATAGAGCCTGTGCAGGATTGTGCTTACTATCTGAGTAATTCTTCCCAGCATGTGTGTTTCTCAAGGTCAAGATTTCTTGATGTTGCAGGTGTCTTGAAGGCTCATTATCTAGTTGACATTAGCATAACCAGAGCATATTCATAACCGCACAATGACAAATGAAGTGTACAGACTTGTAGTTTGTTATTTATACCTTTCTTTGTAGGAGCAGAGGAATCTGCAGATGATGTTGCCATGTTTGAACGGTGCCTTTTCGATTGGCACCCCGGAACGGAATCCAGAGAAGGAGCCAAAGCAGGTTCTATTTTCCAAGGAGAAACCCTGTCTGGACGGTGAACAGGAGAAGTTTCATCCCAGCGAACCTAAAGCGAGTATGAGGAGGTTTTAGCAGATGCAAAGCAAAAGAAAAAAAATCCACATTCCAGTAAGTTATAGATATGCCGCCACCTTGAGGCATCTCCACTTTGAGCGAGGCCACTTCTTTGGATCTGCCTCTTCTACTCCAATTACAGTGCCAGAGAACCTGGCCACAGATGATGAGACAAATATTAACACAGCCCCATTCCCCTTCGACAACTATACATCTTTTCACCTTTCCTTTTTTCTGGTTATGTCCAAGTTCAAATCAATTAAAAAATGGGATGGTTTCAAGGAAAAACATACCTTTGTTCTGGGGCCTCTTCAGCTTCGAATTTCATTTTGAACCTCATCCCTATAGCATAGTTTATCTTGACAGACTCCCTATATTTATCAATTGGAATAATAAACTCGGCAGGACTAGTCCTGAAACACATCAAACACACAAAAATACAATACGGAGTCAGAAAACAATAGACAAGGGATGAGTGAAATGCATACTACAAACCATGCATATCATCCAGAGCAATCACTCAGTTTCAAAATATGTAACAATCTCGCCAGTGTCTACAGAACAAACCACAAACCTTGGTTTATAATAAACAGTGAACATTGATCCTGTCGAAACAGCATGCCACACAGTTGCAAGGATGCCAATATGCATGCTGTGACTAGACATTACAGAAGATGGGACATTGCTTGGCTGACTCAGAGCACGTCTTACCCCTACACGAAGCTCTTCAGTTTCACCCCTGAAAATAAAAGCCAGAAGTCAATAATGCTTTGTTGATTCACCATAGAATCAGCTCTGACAGGTAAACCTACTACATAGTTTCAAAAAAGTGCCATGATTAATCCTGGGTTGCAATGAGGTACAAAAAATACTCGAGGCAAGCTAGAGGTAGCAATCTTCAAAGAGACTAAAAATGAAGATGCAAACCTAAGAAAAATAAAAGCATCTCCCGCCACAAGCTTTTTGGCACTGACAAAGAGACTCCAACCACTTTGAAGAAGGTGCCTTCTTGGTTGGCCTGCAATTTGGAATTCACAATAACACATTACAACACAGCTATGTCAGATAACAACACTTTCAAATTGGCAACTATAGCATGTATATTACCAATAAATAGGTAATATCTTATCCAATAAATCAGGATCTACATAAAACTGGGACAATCAACTGGATAGCTTGATGCAAGATCAAAGTGAGAGGCTCATTCATGAAACATAAAGAAGAATGGACAATTGATTAATTTTAGTGGAGCAGAGCAAGGCCAAACTGTTAGCTGTTAGCTACCTGGACATCCAATCACCAATCCAAGATTTTGAAAACTTGCACAAAAGGGAAAAATCAATCCTTAAACTGATGGTACTCACACACATGAACATAAAGCAAAGAGACTTCAACATGCACAGCAAAGGTTGCATAACTAGAGAAATAGGTTATATTACATGATCTGTATAAGCACAGAATACACTCAGAGAATCCATTCCAACCTGATAACAATTACCTCGAAATATGTGGCGGAAACGCCACTCATTTCCATGCAAATCTTTGGCAACCAGCTCCTGTGCTGGAGGTTGTAGGGACATGTCCTGTTAGAGAAAAATTAAAGCCATTAATAACATGAACATAAAGGAAATAAAACATCTCAGAATGGAGAAGGAAAAAAAACCAGACCAAAGGAGGTAGACATTCATCAGCATGCCGTCTCAACACTGAAAATCCACCATGTGTGCTCGTATCTGATGCTGTAAGCATCTTACAAAAGGAATGCACCCGAGGAGGTGCAGGCGGAGGCGGCAAATCCTCCTTCTCCACCAAGTCCACATCTTGCTGGCAAGTTTCCATAATTTTACCAGCATTTAATTATTTTCAGTTATGAGGTGTTCTTTAAAATTAGCATTCAAAAAAATTATATATAAAAAAATCTGAATTATATAAGAATAAATCATACTTCAGCTACAGGAAGCAGAATGACTTGAGCAAACACTTCATCTGTATCCAGCTCAGCCTGGAATTAAAAAACATGAGCATAGAATCCTAACTCAATGTACCCTTGATTCTACAGATTACACGACAGAGCAAACCCCCTAATTCAATATTAATTACCTTCAATTGAACATTAACCACACGACAGAGGATTTTAGGAGGAAGATTATAAGCCGGCATTTGCTGATCATCAGCAACCTGGTTCGTCGATGCTTCAACCTGGATTAGTATATCACACAAATTTCAAATTCGAAAAAAAAATATGACAAACAAGGATGAGAGAGTGAAATGACAGAAGAAGAAAGCAGATGAAAGCGAACCTGTTCAATATGACCTTGAGGAAAGTAGTAAACAAGCTCTCCTTGGCGAGGCACTGTCACTAACGGACCTGCACATGCGTGCCATAGTTCCTTGTACAGTGCATCCTCTGATCCTACTCATGCCAAAATAAAAATCACATAACGTAATCGTGATGATTTACTAAAACCTAACAAAATCAAAAGAAAACGAAAGGAAATCATTGAAAATCATCATAGGTACCTTCACCGGCCACCGGAAAACTCGAACTCCCTCTCGCAATTCCATTACGTTTATTATCCACAGAATAACTTCCGTTAATCATTATTATAATCCAAAACTAATAAGAGTACTCAATTAAACCACTGTTTATGAACTAGAAACTGATTAAATAATTAATTATTACAGGGAATGATTTTCTACAGAAAGTGAAACGTCAGCAATCGAAATGAGCTTCTGCTTCTCTTGAAGCAATAACAAGAGTAGAGCAACGACTTCAAAGATCTGTTTGGCTTCATACGGAGAAGAAAAGTAGTAGAAATAATCTGATCTAATAATGAGACTGTCCTTTCTTTGCTTCTTTGCTTTTCTGCTTCGCTTTCTCTCTCTTCAGCAACCGTCTCAGCAATAGTCGCTGCCATTACCACTCGTACACTGTTTCTGTCTCCCTCTCCCTCTCTCTCTCTCTCCCCCCTCACAAATGGCACTACATTTTTATTTTATTTAAAAAAAATAAATGAAATTTCTCACTCTGTGTGCCTGCAGCGAAGTCAGATTCTGCAATTACTTCAAAGCTAGTGGAATTATTGTCCGTTTCTAGGCTACCGGTACCTCCGGTTTCTGTGCCCTTCTTCACTGTTTTGTCCTCTGCTTAACCGGCAAACGGAGACATTTTCTTTTTATTCACTGGGGAAGCCACGGTTTTCGTTAACGGGGTTGTGTATTACGTTTTGGTGGCCATATTTGATTGGTTGACATAGGGACCGCGTTTGTCCTTGGAAACGGAAAGCTGTTCTGATTTTGGGAAGAGATTTTTTGTCTCGTTATTAACAGGCAGATGATCAGATTTAAATGAGGGATAATGTTAATGTCACCGTGCAGTGAAAACAGCCGTGGACAGATGTGGTTCACCAGGAAAAATCAAAGGTTGTAAACAAGAGTATTATTTTTGGTTCGGTTCAGTTTTTATTAAAAAAATAACCAAACTGAATTTTATAAAAAAACTGAAACGGGTTCAAATTGACTGGTTTTGGTTTGGTTTTTTAGAATAAAAACCGATTCAAACTGGTTTGGCTTGGTTTTTTCGGTTTGGCTCGGTTTTTTCTGGTTTGGCTCGGTTTTTTTGGTTTGACTCGGTTTTGGCTTGGTTTGGCTCAGTTTTTTTTCCTGTTTTTTCAGTTCGGTTCGGTTCGGTGTTTTCGGTTCCAAACTTAAAAAACCAAAACCAAACCGAATCGATCTGGTTTTTAATTTTAATCAATTTTTTTTATCGATTTTTTTAGTTATTTTTTTTTCCAATTTTCTTAATTTAATCAGTTTTTTGTTTCACTGTTATTTGTAAATTACATTTCTGGAAAATGAAAGGACACGTGTCAGTAAACTAGGAGATGAGAAAGACAGTACTTGTGGTGGTAGAGATGGTACAAATGTGGAAAATGCAAGAGCAGAACTCGTGCGTATTGGATGATCATGATCATCAACTTCCAGGTCTTGCAGATGCAAGCAACCAATGTTCTGTTATTAACACGTTTTTTTAAAAAAAGAGTCAAATAACACGTGTGAAAAAGATTTTAAAAATAACACCGGTATCAAAAACCACATGTGAAAACTACGGTTTATTTTTTTTTTGTTTTTCTAAATTCTTTTTTTTTCAATTTTTTCTTTTAAAACCAGTAATTTTGCAACAAAAAGCTATAATTTTGCAACATCTAAAATTGAAGAATAAAAAAAATTAAGAATCCAAAAAAATAAATAAATTGCAGCTAGAAAGTGTGGTTTTTCAAACAATCGCATGTGCCATTTTCCAAAAACAAAATCACATATGCTGTTTTAAAAAAAGAAGTTTATAGGAGCATCTTCATGAAAGTTATTTAAAAAAGTCAAATTGATAATATGATTTTTTAAATAATATAAATATAACATTTTTTACTCCAATGAAAAAAAATCTATTTAAAAATATCAATTATATTTTAATATATTTGATATTAATATAACTATTTATTAATAGTAACTAATTAATACAACTCTAATTAAACCCTTTTTTTTACATAAAAATATATTAAATAAACTTTTAACTTTTTTTGACTAACATGTAGGAATAGCTCTCCAACTATGTCAGTTTGAAAAATTATCATGTTACTTAGAGCTATGGTCCCCGCATTCATGTAATACATCATAGCTATAACCTTTCTTTTCCTTGCTACAGCAAGAGGCTTCTTGACATCACAAACATGAGAGAGTGGAAGGAATTCATTAATAAAGCCAATGATGCAGATCACCTGCTGTTTTTCTGACTGTTTTGGTGAATTAACACATTTCAAGAGAATTATAAATTATAACTGATAAAAAATTAATTAGAAATCTAACACGGTCACTACCAGAAAACTGATAAATACAAACGGAAATACTGAGAAAATATTTCTGTCGGTAAATTTTCGAGGGATTTTACCGACGGACATATTCTCTCGGTTTATATCGAGGGAATTACGGAGGGATAAAAAAATTAAAATAAAGCAAAAAAATGATGACATGTCAGGATTTACTAACGGAATTACCGACGGAATAAATTCTGTCGGTAAAATTCATCAGTAAATCCGTTGGTAAACTTGTTTACACTATTCATCATGTCAATTACAAAGGGAATCTCCGACGGATAAAATCCGTCGGTATTTTCCAGAGAGCTTCAGAACTATTCACTTTCCAATTGCACTGTTTATTGTTGTTCTTTACGGACAAAATCACCGACGGATTGAAAAGTCGTCGGTGTTATTTGGCGGTTTTCTGAAAAAATTCAATTAATTTAAAATTTTCATTTAAATATTACAGACGGAATCACCGACGGACTGAAAAATTATCGGTAATTGTTGGCAGTTTGTAAAAACTTTTTACGAAATTGAAAATTTAAATTAAATATTACCGACAGAATAATTAAAAAATATTAATATTCAATTATCCTTCGGTAAATCCGTCGCTAACTCGCTCCAATAAAAAGCCTGAATCCCTTATTTCACAAGAGACAGACTTATTTCTTATTCTTCTTCTTCACTATATGTAAAAAACATCAATATCTATTTCTTTCTCTTCTTTTCTCTCCTCATCTCCTTCACTTTTTCTCCATGCTTGGGTATGTCTTTTTCTTCTTTCTTCTTTTATCCTCTTAGTTTTTTTTAATTAATATGCTTTACAAAAATGTTTTTCTCTCCTTAGCTTCACTTGTAACTACATTAAGGTAAGATTTTTCTTTTTTTTTTCATGATTTTTTTCACTATATTTGTTTTTTATTTTATTTTTAATTGTTTTTGTTCTTAATAATTGTATAAATGTTGTTGTGAGATTTGTTTTTTCATATGAGATTAATTTTTAGTTGATTTATTTATAGGATTTTTAAATTTTTAGCAATTGCAACTTCATTTTTTTCATATGAATTTTTTTAGTTGAATTTATTTTTTTATTTTATTTATTTGTTGCAAATTTGTTTGAGATGATTTTCTTATTTGTTTTTCAAGCATTTTGAGTATATATTATACAGTGTTGATTTATGTTAATTTATTTATTTTATAATTTTATAAAATAAATTTTTTTAATATATTTTTAAATAATTACCGAATGAATTACCGATAGAATTTTCGTCGGTAATTCCATCAGTAAATCCGTCGGTAATAAAAAAATATTATTACTGAGGGATATACCAACGAAATGAAGTAGGTAATTTTATTTTTTTTATTTCCGATGGATTTACCGACGGATAAAAAATTACCGATGAAAGATTCACCGATGGAGCATTTCTATTGGTGATTTTGTCAGTAAATTAATTACCAACGGAATATATGTCTTACACTGATGAAAAAAATCTATCAGTAAAACTATTAAATCTTGTAATAAGTTGAAAGAGTTATAAATAGCATCTACGACTCAATTATCACAAATGCTATCTGCTATTCACGTTTTGTAGATAGTATTTACACCTCTAATGAAGGTGTTCAAAAACAGTTTATTTTGTCATTAACTCCCTAAAACAAAAAAAACAGCAAGAGGAAAATGTGGGCGGTAACGGTAAATAATGGTGGTTGTTTTAGCTGAAAATTTCAACATTCGCTATTGGTAGAAAGAGAAAGTAGAGCTAGAGAAAGAGAAGAATGTTTTTGGTGAAGAAGTTAGAGAGATAGGGCGGGAGGGGGGGGGGGGGGTGATACAATTCGTTAAAGTTTTTTAGTTTTTCAATTATTTTTTAACCATGTTACTTTACTATTTTTTTACTGTGTCAAAAAAAAAACTCCCATTTTCTTATATTATTATATATTGCATATACAAAACAACGATTGTATCTGGGTGGCTGTGGCAATCACAAAAATATGCTTCTCGTAAAATATATTATGAAACCATGAAGAACTATATGTTGT
>Ga0325403_1001476_pt1 | contig 19643 bp, 9 predicted proteins | sample PopdelMetagenome_19_FD_205665 | JGI IMG/M metagenome (GOLD analysis project Ga0325403, IMG submission 205665) | Populus deltoides microbial communities from Bellville, Georgia, United States - Xylem-PdKOR-R4 | ecosystem: Host-associated > Plants > Phyllosphere > Stem > Wood/Secondary xylem...
CATGTCCAGAAATAACGAAGAATGCCATTGTGAAATTGCGTGCCTTCTCTCTCGAGTCTTGACTCGTGCCCCAATAGTAAACACTCATCTTAGTTACTTTTACTCAAGTTTAGAGTAGATTTGTAAGATTATTTGTAATTGAGTAACTTATAAATTAATCTTTTTTTATATAAAATAGTCCATCTAATTTTAAAAATTAATTAATTATAACCATTAAACACTTAATTAATTAATCAAAATTTACGTCTTAGGATACTTTAAAAAAAGTGGGAGGAGGAATACAAATAAAAGAAAAGCAAAAAAAAAGAGAGAGAATAAAGGGACAAAAAAAAAAAAAAGAAGCAAAGAAGAAGCAAAGGTTAAAATTGAGGAGATAGAGAGAAATGATGATTGTTGTGCTAAAGAAGGCAAATGACGAAGAAGGAGAGTCAATAGAAAAGGAAAGAAAACATGAAAAACTAGAGTTACATGGAGGGGAAGGGAGCCATTGTACACTTAATTGAAGGACTAATTATGTAGTTTCTCAAACTAGAAGGACTAATTAATTAATTGCTTTAAACCATAGGGACTGACTTGTAATTGATAACATTTCTCATATCATGGCTTGGACTTTGGAGGATGATTTCTACCTACAAATAAAAATAAATTAAAATTAAAATACATCAAATCAATTTAAATTAAAAATAAATTTCTCATATCATGTTTGATAATACATTGTAAGTGTTTTATAAAAATAAATTTAAATTAAAATACATCAAATCAATTTAATGCATTTTCCGATTCAAAATGTATTTTAAAAATACAATCCAAATACATCTCATTTGCAGGCTTAGCACCGACCAAAATCACGGGGAGGCGGTGGGGCATTGTTATTGCAGCTTACAAGAAATTCAACAAATTATGGGACGAAATTTTCACTTGAGATCGAAAGCAATACTCGAGTGAACACGGAATTGACTATGGCTGCAAAGTGTTTTTGGCCGTTTAAAAAGCAATTGGTGTTTTAGCCTTGGTCTCCCTCCCTCGATATGTAAAACTTCTACATCACCCACCAGACCAAGCCCTAGTCTTCCACGTGAAACCATCCTTGATTGATTCGCTCAATCACGTCACATTGTGCGCTACAGGATACTTTTTGTTTTTGTATTTTTAAAATATTTTTTTATTATAAATTAATATTTTTTTAATATTTTTAAATTATTTTTATGTGTTAATACCAAAAATAAATTTTTTTAAATAAAAAATATTATTTTAATATGTTTCTAAATAAAAAAACACTTAAAAAAAAAGCTCCTAATTACAATCCCCAGTACCTTAATTCTATAACATCAAACTCGAGATTTCTTGGAAATTTCAGGTTTCAGCTTGCGAGAGAAGGGATAGAGAATTCAACGCGAGAAGAGTCCCCGATTTATGAAGAAAATTAAGATTAAATTACGACATAAATTCTATTATAAAGTCCCACACCCATATATTTCTTGGTGATTTCCCCAGAAAGATATGGGTAGGGTTCAGCTCCGCGACTGCTACACTTCGCGTAACATGGACATGTCACCTCCACATGTGCATATATGAATATTAAAAAAGAAGAAGAAGCTAAAATAGTTTGGCTTTTAACGTGCATCCAGGCTGTTCACCGAAAAACAAAAGCATTATGAATTGCTATGTCCAACTCATAGTGTTTATAGTCGGTGGTATTTCGATAATGGGATGGAAATTGTTTTTTAAGAATATTTTTTTGTTTTGAAATATATGATAATGTATTTTTTATTTTTTAATTAATACATTAAAATTATTTTAAAAATATTAATTTAATATTTTTTAAGATAATATTTTTAAAATATAGTTATAAATACAATATCAAACAAACACTAAAAGACTTTGTTTGCCTCACATGATTGTGTCTCGACAATTTCTTGACAGAAATTTTTTTTTTTTCATGTCAAAGACATGTTTCTGCCTAGTTTGTTATGAAAATAATTAAGCTTTTCGTTTACCAAGATGAATATCCTATGTAAAATAAGCAAAATGGGTTATATTTATCTATCAATTTCTTTTATAAAAAAAATTTAAAACTGGTTAAACTTTTTTTTATTAAACATAGACAACATAACCCAACCTTTCAAATATATATAAAAAAAGAGAAATATATTTCAATCAAAAACTCTAAAAACATAATTAAAAAAATAATAGATATTAAAAAACAAGAAAAACAAAATTAGGGATGAAATTGTAAAGAAATTGAGAAAAAGGTTGAAATTGTCTAAATATTAAAAATTGGAAAGCCAATGATTGAAAAACATATTTCAAAAAAATAATAAATATTGAAAAAAAAAGAAAATCAGAAAAAACACAATTAGAGATGAAATTGTAAAGAAATTAAGAGAAAGGGTTGGAATTAGCTAAAAATTAAAAATTAAAAAGTCAATGACTGAATTGAAAAAGATACCAATATCAAGGGACTATTTTAATGCAATCAGGGACAAAATAAAAAAGAAATTAAGATAAAAAGGTTGAAATTGGCTAAATAATTAAAAATTAAAAAGCCAAGAACTGGATTAAAAAGCACCAATATTGAGGGACCATTTTAATATAATCACCGATATAATTGAGAAAAATATTGAGATTGTCCAAAAATAAAAGAAATAAAAATCCAAGGAGCAAACTACAAAAAATAATAAACTTGGAGGACCTATTTAAAAAGAAGACAAACTCTTTCCTTTAAAAGAAATGATGTTGTTTCAACCCTTTAGTGAAACAATATGTTTCATTGTAATTCAAGGAAAAAAAAAAAAAAGCCCAAAACAATGTAGTTTTGGGCATGCATGTTGAACATTAACTTTTCTAGCATGAAAGACATGTAATTTTTTTTATCTTTCATGGTTTTTTATTAGTACTTAAAAGTGCATTTTCACTAAGACTTTATATCATCATATTACACTTAAAGCATCATTAAATTCCCTAACTTAAGCATGTTTTATAATAACAAGTCTGATAATATAAGATAGCTTTAATTTATGGTAAATGCTCATTTTAAATGCAGGCCTATCACATAAATTAAATGATTGATTGATGAGTTCAACAACTGAAATTGAGAAGACAAAGAGAGGCTTAAGCTCAGAAAAAAAATGTCGGTTCAGTCTAAAATGGAACACTGTTCAGTCATTGGGTCATATCTAGAGCTGTAGATCTTGGATTTCAATTTGGTTTATATGGCTAGAAAGCTAAGACATATGCATAAAAAATTTATGGGGAGTCCAAGATTCAATTCTGCTGTTTGGAAGTTCAAATCTTAGCAAGAACGGAGAAGTCAAAATTTATCCTGCAGCCTAGACACTATTCAGTATTCAGCCTATATCTCGAGTTCTAGAAGTCCAAATGCACCGATTCATTTTTTGTTAGAAAGCTGAGACAATTTCCTAGAACTTTCATGGGGACAATCTATTCAAATTCTGATGTTAGAAATGATGTTTTGTTCAGACAAGAAAATAAGAATTGTCACTAACTCAAGATGTGACCACCCACTCAACAATTAGTCATCAAATCAATAGTTTCAAATTTTAGCCTATAAAAGGAGGCATTTGACATGCATTTAGGCATCTTGATTTTCAGATCAAGATCATGTTCTTGCTCTCTCTCTCTCTCTCTCTCTCTCTCTATATTTTTGTAATGCTTAACTTTTGATTATAGTAACCTCTTGTTTATGCTTTTCATTTCATTTCCTTTACTTAGTTAATTTATATTTTATTTATGTTCTTATCTTGTTTATTTATGTTTCTCTCTTTCATTATATTTAGCTAAGTTTATTATGTCAAGATGAAAAGGTTACATTAATGGTGTAAGAATAAGTATAGTATAAACTCAACATGGACTTTAATGTTTGATACTAATATGTTTTGTATTTGTTATCTTGTTCACTTTTAATACTTTGCTTGTTAAATGTTTAATCTAAATTTATGTTGTATAACCCTTAATACAACAAATACTTGGCACTTTCATAACCCAACCGTATGGTATAACCGACACCTGTGCTATGAAAAGAACTTGATTTGTTGTTAACATAAGTTATAATCATGAATACCTGACAACATTTGCAAGTATTAGCATTATTCGAATAAGATAACTAATGTAATCATATTAACAATTTATAATCCGATTGGAACCTCCTTTGTGTGTGGTTTCTAGTTGAGTAATAAAAGAAGTTTATACTATACTTGTTTGAAATACCATTAGTGGATCCTCTAATCTTGACAATTATTTTATCCTTGTTTAATCCTTATATCAATATTACATCTCAAAGCTCTCTTCAACTTCTTTTCTATTATTATCTATTTCTTTATTTGTAATTTATATAGTTAACCTCCTTGTGGTTCGACCCCGGTCTTGCCGAATTATTTATTATTTCGACACTCATATACTTGGGAGAAGACATCAACTCTTTGGTCGTGTCAGTTTTCATTTGATTTTTGCCATTTTTCTCTCTCTCACTTGCCTTAAAAAAAATATATAAAAAATAACATATCGTTCCTCTTTCCTATCTGTGTACTACATTCGTAGCAAAAAAAAAAACAAGTTTTAATTGCCTGAAGCAGCTACAAAACTAGTGCAAAGAGGCCATCCTAAGCATATTTGGATAAAGTGTACAAACATTGTGGAGAGTTGAGATTCATTCAAGAGAACAAATGACCATGATTATTTATCTAAGAAAGGTTCTAGGACCTTCATCCTTGTCAAGATTCTTACTACTTTTCACACACTAGACAAACATCTAAAAATATAAGGCAGAAATAAAATTAGATCATGTTTAACTGGTATTGATATTATTAATAATTATATTTGTAATCCCTATCAACGATACCAAAAACTTGTTGTATAAAATCATGAAAGTACGAATCGTAACAAGTAATAAAGTAAATAAGCTCCCATGAGGATTGGAAAATTATCAATAAGTACCAAATTTTATTAAATAAAGATCTATTTTGCAAAACAAAAGTTTAAATTTTCTAAACTAAAAAATTAAACAAACAAACAATTAAATAATTAGATTGAAATCAAGATAAAACAGATTCTAGGATTCGTAACTCACCATAATTAATCCTGCATGAACTTTTTAATTGAATTAATCCTATGTATTTTTTATTGTTGATAATCGGGTTCTGTTAATTTAATCATCAATCTCTCTCTAGCATTAATAAATTATTTTAATAAGCAAACTTCCTATATTATTATAAAAATTCTGAACTTGTCAAAATTCCTTAAAAATGATAAAACCTCTAAAGATTAAACAAGTTCATAGATATCTCTATCTTATAGATTTCTTATGGGTATTTCAAAAAAAGGTTAAAACAATTATCACTTCTCAATCTTAAATTAAATTTCAAGTCATGTAAATGATGATCAAACATACACATGCATTACATTTAGAATGAAATACTCAACAAATACTAAATTAATTCAATCAAAGAAATATTCACATAATCATAGTTAGGTTACATTAAAAAAACCAGAATAAATAAATTATTCCATATTCAAATTAAAAGAAATCATATGTGATACAATAAACTTCAGTTTAGAGTTGAAAAAATTAACGTCTTAAAGGGTGGTCGTTTCTTGCATCATTCATTTTGGTTTTTTTTTTTTTTTTTTGCAAGATGTTGCCTTGTTTTCTCTATTGTGTTGTGTCTAGCATGTTTCTAATCTATTAGTTCCAATAGTTGTTATGAAAATGTTTTATATCTTAGTTGTGTCCTTCTAAGGTAGGGAAATTGTTTTTCTTATCTATCAAGTATTTTGCTGACTCTGCCTTAGATTTCAAGCTAGTTGTGAGTAAAAATATGTGAATTATGAATCCTATATTTTTAGAATAATTGTAGACCTTCGAATCATATTTCCAATGCATCTAGCCTTGCAATCTTTTAACTTATAGAACTCTAGATATGGGCAAAACACCAAGATAGTGTCGGCTGTAGAGACTTCTAAATTGTTTCAAACTCTGTTTTTCAACTTATGTTTTAGGCTTCAAAATAGTATAACTGGGTTATTTTCTCTTCATAGCAATTGTAGGCCTATGCTTCATATTTCAGGAAAGTAAAGAGCACATGAAACCAAGTTGTACATCTCTAATTATAACCTGAAAACCAATCAGTGTCCTAGATTGATTAGAACGGACCTTGAACTCCAAGCTCATCCCATGGTCTGCCTCTTCACATGATCTTATTTTCAACCCAATTCAATATTTAAACACATAAAAATATCATAACTTCCCAAGAATTAAATAAATGCAAAAGTTCCTAAAATTCTAAATAGACTAGCTTAGAAATAAACAAAACACTCTAAATCAAAACAATTATAACTAAGAAAATGTGTGTAATAAATTCTGTCATCAAATGCCCCCAAACTTGAACAATTGCTTGTCCTTAAGCAAAAGAAAAATCATAAAAATAGAGGATCATAACCATATTTAGGCTAAACTTATCACATCTAAAAGACATATCATGCAAACATTAACATCTCAACTTAGTACATAAGCAATTGTAAATAAAGGAAAACTAAGCATACCTACTTTCTGTAGTTCAAATATTCATACATAATTTTGAACTCAATCATATTTATCATGCAAACAACATAATTGAATCATGCCACAAGTATCCTACAATCACCCATTCTCACTACTATAAACAAGATAGCAAACTAGAGAGATATCTATTCATTTAGTTTTTTTTTTTTTGAGATCTTTTTGTCTTGAAGTTGTCACTTGTCTTTTGAAGCAAATATAAATATTTATAATGAATGCATTCAATTACTTAACAAGTCATACTTAAAGTGCTTTGCATACTTATATTTCAAGCTGTCACTTGACGCAAAAGTAAACATTTATGATGCATACCCCTAGTTACTAAGCAACTCAAAACATTAGAGAAAATATATATATATATATATATATATATATATATATATATATATATATATAATTGTCTAATTATTATCACTCTATTTACTTAAATCTTGTTTAGAACTAGACTAAAAAGGATAATTGCATGAAAACCATCACTCATCTTTTATGCATAGTCACACAACTCATGTAATGTTGCAAGGAAATATATACTTCAATAATTGTCTTTTGAGTCTTATAGGAATCTTATGAATTTAAGTTGAACCATACCATCGAAAGACTCTTATAATTGAGTCTTATAGGACTCTCACAAATATTTCTTTACTCTTAAGTTCAAGATGATTCTTATAATTTGTTCTATGATTTGGAGTATTAAAGGACCCTTATTGGTTTTATTTTACTTTTATAATCTCAAAGGATTCTTTCAAATTTAAGTTAAACCTTGACATCAGAAAGCTATTGTGATTGAGTTTTAGAGAACTCTCATAAATGTGTGTGTTTTTTTTTTTTTTACTTTTGTATTTTAAAGGACCCTTGCAAATCTTTCTAGCAATTGAGTCTTAGAGGACTCTCACAAATCTTTCTTTACCTTTTGGGTCTTAGAGGATTATTGCAAATTTCTAGCGATGAAGTCTTATTGGACTCTTGTAAGTCTTTCTTGCAGTCGAGTCATAGAGGACTTTCATAAAGTTTTCTTTATTTCTGAGTCTCAGATGAATCTTGCAAATGTTTTCTTTGTTATGAAGTCTTAGAAGACTCTTACAAGGTTTTTTTATTTTTAAATCTCAATTAACTCTTGTAAATCTAATTTCAAAGAATCGCTCTTGGAAATTTGAATTCTATGTGATTCTTTCAAGTTTAAATTATTGAGGTTCCTCACCTTTCGATTTGATAATCTCTTAAAATTTTCCAATGTACGCTATAGTTTTTTTACAAGCTTACTAAACAAAGCATATTGAAAAGCATTTTCATAGACTTTGTAATGTAAACTTTGTAAAGAGGGGGTAATTGTCATATTCTAATTTTCGACCCTTATTAAATATCTCAAAAAAGGCAAAGATATTTTAATCAAAAAGTGTAAAAAAAAATATTTCAAAAAGGGAAAAATTATTTCAGAAAATATATATTTCAAGAAAATATAAAAAATATAAAAATACAATTACAGATGAAATTGGGAAGAAATTAAGAGAAAATGGTTAAAATTGCCAAAAATTGAAAAATAAGAAGCCAAGGACTAAATTGGAAAAGACACAAATATTAAAGGACTATTTTAATGCAATAAAGGACTAAATTGAGAGGGAAAAAAAAGTTAAAATTGGCTAAATAATTTAAAACTTGAAAGCCAATGATTGAATTAAAAAAAGTGTCTATATTGAGAAACCAGTATAACACAATCAGGGATGAAATTTAGAAGACAAATTAACATAAAAGGTCGAAACTAGCAAAAAATAAAATAAATAAAAATCCAAGGACTAAACTGGGAAAAATGATAAACTTGGAGGAACTATTTAAAAAGTAAAAGAAACTCGTTCCTTTGAGTGAAATGATATTGTCTCACCCCTTCAATGAAACAATATGTTTCAATGTAATTAAAAAAAAAAGAGAAAAAAAAGGAGAAAAAAGAAACAATCCAAAATGATATCGTTTTGGGCATGTATGGTGAACAATACCTTGTCCCTTGTGTCAGACTCCCAATTTCTTGTTTTTCATGATTTTGGCCTAACTTTGACAGCTCTTTTCTCTTAACAAAGTGTTTCTCCATGTTTTTCGTTTCTATTTTCTTCCCTTTTTCCTTTTGTTTTTCATCATTTTCCAGATGGTATTTATAGTGTTTTTCTAGTTTTTTTGGTGGATTCCATCAAGAATTAATCAAAGCTTAGTCAGTTGATCAATATAAGAGGGTTTTGAACAAAAGTTAACAGTTGAAAGCTCTTATACTTGGTTGATTTTGAAATTGTGGTTTTGGTCCTTGGTGGTTTTGCTAGACTTGAAGGGCAAATAGCCATTTTTGACCTTTTGATCTTGAGAGAGAGGTTTTGAAGTTATTGATAAGAACCCTCTAAGAGGCTTTCAAGTGTGAACATATCAAAAAAAATGGATGGTTTTTGAAAAATAGGTGTTACAATCAAGGCTGATTAGGTTGACAATTTTCGAGGTTTCGTCGGAGCAATTCCGATGTAAATGTCATTGGAAACCACCTGAAGTTGGTAGAGAATGTGCGCACCTTTTATTTAGATCCAACCTTACTCAATTTAGAGTTTTGTAGCTTCACATTCATTCATTCAAAGGTGTTAACTCGATCAACCAAAAATCTAAAAATACAAGGAAAACTTATTAAAGACAAGATATTGGAGACTTCTGTGGAAGAATTGAGATGTAAACTTCCAATTTCATAGGCATAGGTTTGTAGAGGGGATGTTTCTCAATTAAATGGTGGTGATTACAACCATTGAGATGGTCAGAGAAGCTATATTCATTCGCCCGAACATGCTCACTTGATCACTCAAAATTGCTAAGAAAATTAATGAATAGTGGTGAACAACCCGTTGTTTAGGTTAAAAACTAGAAATTATGATTTTTTAATTTGAGATTTGGCCAATTTCAATTTGGTCTCTGCTCTTTCAATTTCTTTTAATTGCACCCATAATTATCTTCCAAACTTTTAATTGCATGCAATTGCACCCATGTCAAATTCAAATATCAACCTTAAAATTCAACACCTTTTACAAACGAGTCCTTGATTTTTAATTTGTTCAATTTCATCCATAACTAATCACAAAAATTTCAATTCCTTTCACCTTGGATTTCACCAATTTCTACCCCTGAAATTAAGCGCCACTTACAGTTTGGTCTTTGGTCGTGGAAATATGCAAATAAGTCCTTAATTGGTTTTCAAACTTTAATTTTTTTTTGTAATTAAGCTTTTGATTTGACCAATTAAACCTTTCAAAGTATAATTTTAATCCCTAGACTTCAATTTCTTCCAATTAACACCTAAATTGACTCAAAAAACTGATTTTCCTTATTATCAAGTCCTCAATAAAATTAATTAAGCCTTCTAAAATTCTTATTAAGTTCTTAACCATTCAAATTTGTATTTCTTTACTCCAAATAAAAATATTTTCACAAATAAGGCATTTTATCAGTCTAAATTCGGTTGCTAATTTTATAAATCTTATACATTTTGGTCATCCAATTTTTTCACCTGTCATCTTAATCCTCTACCACCAACTTGAGCAATCTTTTAGGCTTTCTTCTTGTATTCTTCTCTTGTATTTTTTTGGTCAAAAGTGGATAACAACATACACAATAGTTTTTATTATTATAATAATATCATCTAAAGGAAAATTTGGATTTTTCATAAATATAAAAAAATAATAAACAATTAAAATGAACATTGAAATAACCAAAATACTCTTAAAATAAAAAATAAATAAACCTAGAGTCAAGGGTCATTTTTGGCTTTCCATAGTAGTGTTTTTTTTTATTATTATTATCAAGTTAGCTCAGAGAAATTTTGTATTTGGCTAAATAAAAAATAAAAACAAAAAAACAAAGAGGGGGGCGTGCATGTACACCATCGAGAGGTGCGTGCTGCACTTGTTACGTAGGCGGCACCTCTTGACATTCAAAATTGCTCTATCATTTTGTCATTTGAAGCATCACAATGTCCTCTTCCATTTGAAATGGTGCTTGTTGACGTTGGTAGTTCAGTTTGTCGCTGGCGAGTCTTTATTTTTTCTTTATTTCTCTCTTTTCTCGTGAAAATTACAGTTTGACCATCTTTATTGTTGGTATTTAAACTTCAATCTTTGTTATTTTGATTTCTAATTTTTGTTCTTGACCGTTTCATAAAAGTTTTATTTGTATTCAATTTCATCCTTATTCGTTTGATTTTTTATTTTGTCTTTGACCTAGTTGTAAAAGTTTTATTTATTTTTAATTTCATCCTTCAATCCAAATTGATGGTATTATCTTTTTCAATTTGGTCCTCATTGTTTTGATTTCTAAATTTTTTCTTGGCTCTTTTTGAAAAGTTATAATTTTTTTTCATTTTCAACTTTCAATCATTAGTTTTTTATGATTTTTTTATGTTAATTTTGATCCTTATTCTTTTTATTTTTTCTAAATTTATTTTCTTTTCAACTTCATATTTCAATCAAATATTAAATTTATTTGGTATTTAAAAGTTGTAAGGACCTGGGTCATGGACTTGAAAATTCAACATGATTTTTTAAAAAAAAACTTTATGATTATATTTTTTTATTATCGAGTTATTCCATTCTCATGATATAGGCCGCAAGTTTTGTCATAAACTAATTTTGGGTTATTTCCCAAAAATTCACTTTTTTTCAAAATAAAAATCAAAAAATAAAATAAAAGGCTGGCAACGTGGAGAAAGCAGGCCGGGAAATCAATCTGTAATTTTTGAAGGAAATTTAAGGCCTAATTGTACCCCATTATGCCAAAAAATGGAGATAGAATGCAAATTCAAGGTTAAATTAAATGATTATTGAACGAATTTGCATAAAAATTAAGTCCAATGACATAATTAAATTTTTAATAGGCCAATTTGATTTAATCATGGGCCAAATTAAATTTTAATTATGTTTAAGAATTAATTTGGGTCCAATTGAAGGATTTAATTAAGTGCAAGGACTTAATTATACTTTAAATGGGTCAAATTAATTTTATTTGAGGCTTAATTGGTGAAATATTAAGTTTGGGAGCCTAATTTAGGCTTAATTGAGGAGATTGGAATTTTAAGAGACCAAATTTAATTTTTACCAAGTTAATTGATTGAAATTAAGGGCCAAATTGTAAGAAAATTGAAGTTCTGGGTCAATTAGGGGCTGGATTGAAGAAATTTGCAGCCAAGGACCAATCTGCAAAAGACGCCACAATTGAGGGGCTTAATTGACAAAAACCGGGGGTGAAATTGAAGAAATTAAAAGTTTGATAGACAATTAGGGGTTAATTTGACAAAATCCGAGACCAAGGATCATATTGCAAAAGGCGCGTAACTTTGGTGTTCCAATTGAAGGTCATCAGGTGCTTAATTGCAAACATTTTGGGTCAATTAGGGTTCAATTGAAAGAAATTGAAAAAGGAAGGACTGAAATGAACTTTGACCAAAACAGAATCCTGAACACTATTCATTATCTTCTTCCTTTTTCCCGGAAAAACTAGTTCAGTCACCTCCTTTACAGGTGCATTTAATGCACCTAACGTCCACCAAATTTGCCAAAACTTGCACGAAACTGATCACCAGACATCCCTCTACGTCGGGGTATGGTTTTCACCGGCACGCTGGCAAATAAACGGACGTGGCACCACCCCAAAGAGGCCAACTCAGGCAGCCTGCAGCTGCAGATTTGACAATTTGACAGTGCACCATGCCTACTTTGAGCCAACGGTTGGGATCCTTTTCATCTGAATCAAGGGCTGTAAATTTTCTCTAGTGTAGAAAAGATTGCCCTCTTCCACCGCCTATAAATAGAGGTGGATTTGATGGCCTGAGGGAGGAAAAAATCAGGTCCAAAATAAGCCAAAAAAATCAGCTTCTTCCCGGTTTCTGCCACTTTTTCTTTGTTTTTCTTTTATCTTTCTCCCTCCACCGCTGCAACCACCGGAATCACATCACCACAAATACCAACTCCACCATAGGAAGCCGGAACGACCACCAAGCAGCCACCGCGACTCCTTTTCTCTCTCCTACAGACCTGTTTCATCCTCCTCCTTCTCTGCTACCGCAACCTCGACAGCAGTAGCAGAGGCAGCAACCACCTCTTCTAGGGGCTTTCATCCTTAGAAACAGCAGCAGAGATACTGTCTCATCACAGCAGCGACTTGAACAGCTCCAGCCATTAGCAACTCCAGCACCGACCACGGCAGCTCCTGTAACGTGAGCAGCAGCCACTCCTTCGAGCGCCACCAACTCTTCCACCAGCACCACCGCCAACTTCACGCCAGGCCAGTGACAACAGCTCCTTCTCCACCGCAGGTTGCCTCCATCTTCACTCCGCCCGTCTACGGCTTCTGCAACCGTTCGGTTGCATGCAAAACGTGAACAGTAATTGTTCACGTTCTGCACATAATTAAACAAACTTTGGGTGGGTCGGACCTGTTCCAGCCTAACCCAAGTGGTTGGGCCGGTCTGGCCCACCCCCTTTAAGGAGCCAGTTTTGTGGGGCTGATTTCGGCCCTACCTGGCTGGGCCAACCCATCCTACATATTTAATATTATATAATATATATTATATTATAATATTATTTAAAAAATCAAAAAAAATTCAAAAAAATCATTTTAAAAAAATGTGATTTTTTCAAATATTTTTTCAATTTTGCATAATATCGGGTTGTATATTTACACTGTAAAATAAAAATCTGGAATTAAAATACCGATTTTCTCCAAAATATTTTTTAAAAAAAATTGAAAACATTTCCAAAAAGCAAAAAAATATTTTTTTGCTTACGGCCAAATCCTAAAATTTTTCCAAGCATATTTTTCAAAAAAAAAACAAAAATTGCATCTTTTTCATGTTTAAAAAAAAAATGGATATCGTAACCAGTTTATGATTATCCATTAGGATTTGGCCAACATGTCAAAAATCTTTTTTCAATCTTTTTTTAGGATCCAGATGTAGACTTTAATATTTTTAGGGTATAAAATTACACGATAAAGTACACCCTCAGATATTAAAGATACAAGGTGTACATAAATATGATGCTAAAATTCAGACTTTAGAACGGTTAGGATTTAACCGATAAGGTAGAGACTCTCTCATGAAGAGAGATCTGCCTTGAGCCTTAGAAGATATATAATTTGTCCTTTTGTGAAGAAAAAAATCTATTTTTTCCTTAAGTTATCCTGATCATTGTTCTTTTTAAATTTGATCCATCTACTATTGTTTTTTTTTTGTTTTTTTATCTAATTGAATTAAAATCAGTTTATTTGACTATAAGGTGTATAATATAAGTTGTATATTTCACCCTTCAATCATAAATTTGCTTTCATTTTTTATATCAATTTTGATCCTTGTTCTTTTGATTTTTTTGTCATTTTGCTAAATTGATTTTTCTTTTCAATCAAAAAAAAAATTATTTGGTATTTGAAATTTGTAAGGACCCAGGTCATGGGTTTGAAAAGTCACTACAACATTTAACAGTTTTACTGACAGACCTAATCCATCGGTGTAATATTGCCACTTCATTGGTAAATTTTTTACCGACTAAATCATCGACGGAAAGTGTTCGTCGGCATAGTGTTCGTCGATAATTCCATATTTTATCGGTAAAAAAAAATACCGATGGTTTTACAGACAAAAAATCTATCAGCATAGTGTTCATAGGTAATTCCATATTCTGTTAGTAAAAAAAATACCGATGGTTTTACAGACGGAAAATACGTGCAAAAAAAAAATACTACCGCTGGAAATATTTTGTCGGTGATCGTGGCATATGCAACAAATATTTTTCAACTCTAGGTGAAATGTCAACGGACGGTATCTGTCTGTATAGGCGTCAATGATTATGTCATATGCAATAAATATTTTTCAACTCTCGGTAAAATACCAACGGACTATTTCCGTTTGTAGAGATGTCGGTGATTGTGGCATTTCCAGTAAATATTTTTCAACTCTCTGTAAAATACCAAAGGAGAAGGTCCATCTGTAAATCCTTCGGTTGTGTTTTTTAAAAAGAAAATTTAAAAATTATTTAGAATAAATAATATAAAATTATATAAATTAATAGTAAAAAAACCAGTTATGCAAATAAAATTGTATTAAACATAAAAAATATATAAATAAATTTAAATAATATTCATCCAAATATTCATTACAAATTTAATGTGTTTCAAAAAAAAATCAAACTAGAACAATGCCGGAGCTGGAGGAGGTGGTGGAGGCTGGTCGTTCCCGTGACTAAACGGCCAAATAGGAGACGGAAATGTATCACCCATATGTGATCTAATGTCCCTGACCATTTGACGGAGTTGTTCATAATTTGCCGAGAGTTGCTCATATTTTTCGGTGAGATGAGTCGTGTGTTGCTGCAAGGCTACAAATTTCTTAAATTGGGTGCTCAATACTGATTAGGAGCTCTCAACCGATGAAACACTACAGGTCGCCCGCAAGCTCTCGGCCTTAATGTTGGAGAGCATGTACACTTGATTTTTATTGGGTCCACCAGACGATCCTACCTCCATCTATAAATCCGGATTGAAATCTGGACGAGTTGAAGGATCATCCCCATGTCTCTCCCTCAACCAACTATTATAGGTTCTCTTGAAAATGAAAAAAGAAATCATCATATTGAATTCAAGAAAAATAATAACTTATGAAATAAAATGGTTGAACGAACACACCACAAAGTGTTGAATGTGGTTGTCAACGAATTGTTGCATCCACTTTTGGCAGTCTTCACTTCGCACGTGTGTCTCTACAAACAACTCCATTGGGCTCAGCTCACGTCCAAGAGATGTAGCCTGTAAGAAAAAAAAATTAATTAAGTAACAACAAATTAATTAATGATATATTTCATTTAAATTAATTTTACCATCCGTTTCGCATGTGCAGCAAATGAAATGGAGCCGCTGGTGTGCGTGGTCACCGAACCATTAATTTGTCGGTTCTGGTTGTCAGCACTGGACTGTGAGCGTCGTGTGAACCGCTCAGACATCATGTGCTCAATATATTATGGCTATATATCTCCCGGGATGTATAGCGGTTTGAAACCCCTCCAAACTGTCATGTCATTCCAGCTTTATAGACCGATCTCTCGTGTATTTTTCAGCTTTTTTTGTGATGTATATAAAAAATCATACAACCTACTTCCATAGTGACAAATTAGATTTTAAAGCATAATTGTTTTTTTTTAAATATCGTATTGTTTTCGATGTTACCTAGTTGCCGCATGATTTTCCCATACCCTCGTTGCAATATTGTCATGGGCACTGTCCCACTTGAATTTATATTGTGTATAAATAATTTATTAAAAATAAGCTAGAAATTAGAAATTAACACTAACTTGAAATCTTCAAAACCATGCATCGATATAAGGTCTCCATTTAGGATGTCTGGAAACCTGACTCCATTTAAATAATGGAATCTCCATCGACGATTTAAACGCCGATGATATTACTAGGGCGACCTCAATGTTTGTGAACCTGAAAATAAATTGGATTAATGACATATTGATTAGTTGTTCATAAATTATGTTATAATTAAAAAAAAAACTAAAACTGAAACAAACTTAGAAATAATTACATAATTAAATTCAATTATTAAAACAAAATTCGGCAGCACCTTCCCTATACTGGAGACTACCCAAAGTTTTCGAACCTACAAATATTGACAATAGCCACAACCAATTGACCCCGTTCAAAAATCTTATATATAACCTAACATCGATACAAATTACAATTAAAATTAGTGGCAATAATTAAACACATATAATGCAATAATAGAGTAAAATTGAGATAAAATAATTAAATTTAATCATATATATTCAATTACTAATTACAAGGTAAATTCAACAATAACAATTAAAATTCAACAAAGTATTCAATAATTATGGCAATACCAACAATAAAATATATTGAACAAATTAAAAAAAAAAACTATATACTTTAGGAATGAAAAATGATTACCTTAATAATGTGTTTATTTCAAGATTTTATCTACATTAACAAAATACACCAAAACAAAAAACACAATAAAAAAATAACTAAAACAAACAAACAATAAAAAAATAAAATCATTAAGCATATTAAATGGAAATACATACCTTTCAAAGCAAATGAGTGAAAAAAACTAGATTGAGAGGAAAAAAACTAAAAATAAGAGAACTCTAAAACGAAGCAGTTGAAAAATGAACTGAAGGGGTGATTGCTGGGATTTATAGTGTAGTTTTACCGACGACATCACCGATAGACTATTTAAATAATATTATTTTTAATTACTTCGTCTTTAAATTTTGAATTTCACACTAAAATTTTTAAATGATTATCCAGAATTTTCATTGCCTGTCGGTAAGTCCGTCGACAATTACACGCGGTCAGAGATACATTAATACCCGCCCTTTGAATTTGCATCGTCCGTCAGTAATTGTGAACTGCACTGATAAATGCCAACATATTGTATTTGTCGGTATCAATGTCGGTGAGTATGGCATTTGCAGTAAATATTTTGCAACTCTCGGTAAAATATCGACAGACTGTATCTATTTGTAGAGACATCAGTGATTGTGGCATTTCTAGTAAATATTCTGCAACTCTTGGTAAAATATCGATGAACTGTATCCGTCTGTAGAGACATCGGCGATTGTGCACTGTGCATGAAAGATTATGTTTGTATTGTCTATTTACCCTCTTGCAAACACTTAAATTATAAATTGCCCACACAAAACAATAACAACAGTTAACAATTATAAAATAAATATTTCATGTTACTAAATATCATCAATAATATTACATTATAAAAATGATTTACACTTTCCTTGATTCTGATAGTTAGTCAGAATTTTCTTCTTCTTCGTCGTCAATTGAATCGTCATCAGCTTCATCGCAATCTTCAATATGGATATCATCATCATCGTCTTCATCGAACTTTGCTTGTCCCCTAGAGTTCAGAACAACATTCAACTCCTCTACGACAACATCATCAAGCAAATGACCTAAATATGTTGAATTCATATGTACATAACCCAACAAGCATGCTCTTTGATTCAGCTGAAAAGTAAGGATGCACACTGTTAGAGTGTTTACATGCTTCATCGTTAGAAGGATACACCATCACTTCATCAACCGCATCATGTAATTGGTGCCATGTCATGTGCCCAACAGTCTTTGGTGACATGAATAACCTCTGCAGTCCAGGTGTGATTGGGAAGTATCTAAGTTTTTTATATGCCACGAGAGTCTTTCCCCTTCCAGTTCTGGGTTTGTAATGGGAATGCCCACATGTCATGCACCCTGTCAGCTCAGCATTTTCAAGGTATAACATGCAGAAGCTAGGGTACATGTCAATTTTTTGGTATTCTAAACCGAGGGGTTTCATCACGGACTTAGCAGTATAGAAGTTCTCTTTTAGCATGTTCCCTTCAGGTAAAATGCTTCTCGCCCATTCGATAATTTTGTCATAACCGACCTCACTCAACCTGTGATCTGACTTGATGGTGAACACCTGTGCTACGACCGATAATTTACTGTGGTTCGTGCAGTAATCCCATAATGGTTCGTCAAAATCTTTCAACAGATCAAAAAACCTTGTTGTATCTGTATTAGGTTCTTCTTCTATGATTGGACACTGACTGACATTATCTTGATTCATTCTCATTGCATCCATAGCCATATTATTGTAAGGATTACTGTTGTCATTGGCAACTCCATACACGTTGTTAGCAGTAAAAGTTAACCCAACCGCCATTTTTACTTTGCTCTCATTACAAACAAATAGTTCTCCGTGTGCATTCCAACACAGGTAATCCTCCATGAACCCTTTGTGTAGAAGATGCATTATTACAACATCTGGATGCAGATACTTCTCATAAATATTGGTTTACCTCGAGATTATTCAACAAACTAATTAAAACTTCTCATAAATGTTCATTATCAATGTCCATACAAATTTATACATATAAATTTACAGAAATTAGAACTCTGTAATAGCATTTATAAAAATTAAAACGGATTCGTTAAACAAACTATTAATTATTTCATCACAACACATCTAATTCGGTAATTCAACAAAGTTTCAACAATTTACAAACAAATATAATTTTATAAAATCTAAAACAAACCATAACAAATACAAAATTATACATTTATACTACAAGTTTGTTTGAGAAATAACAATAAAACATGTACATACACTAACAAAATACTTACACTAAAAAAAAAAATTGACATTCAAATGTTAAAATTAAAAAGGATAAATTTACTTACAAAAAATGATAAAATCCACAATAAATCAGAATACGGATGTTTTGACCACAAAAGTTAAAGAATTATGACTTGTGTTGAGAAGAAGGAGATATTTTTAGGGGGTGATTGTTTGCAATTTGGCAGGGGAGAGTTAGGATGGGGAAGAAGAAGGAGAATTAGGGGAGGAGAGGGTCGGCAAAATGGTGATATATTAACTCTTACCGATGGAATCACCAACGGATTACTTCTGTCGGTGATTCCGTCGGTAATTCTGACGGTGAATTGGTATGTCACTATATGGAGATCCCGGTTCATCCCTCGGTCATTTCGTTGGTAAAATCACCTGCAAAAACTTCTACATCATTAAATCGTTGTTTTTTAAAATTTTATATATTCCATCAGTAATTCAGTCAGTATATACCGACAGCATTAGTCCGTCGGTATATACTAATGGCATTAAAGACAGAATAGTGTCCATCGGTAATGATCACCACAATTTACCGACGGAATAATTCTGTCGGTAATTCCTTTGATTTTAGGCAAAATCCTGGTAGTGAGTTAACTTGATTTTTTTTGTTTTAAAGAGCTTTATAATTCTTTTTTTTTATTGGGTTTTTCTAATTTGACTAGCCATAGTTTGACAAGAGTTTGACAGGATATCCCAAGTCGGCTTACCCTGATTACTAGGGTTATAGGTTCGTCAAGTTAACCAGAACCAGTTTTTTATGTTATTTTTTTATCTTATTTTGTTCTTCCATATTTAATGGGTTGTGAATTAATATATATGATTTATCAATTTTTGAAAAAAAAAACTATCTTTCCAAAG
>Ga0325403_1001482_pt1 | contig 19624 bp, 11 predicted proteins | sample PopdelMetagenome_19_FD_205665 | JGI IMG/M metagenome (GOLD analysis project Ga0325403, IMG submission 205665) | Populus deltoides microbial communities from Bellville, Georgia, United States - Xylem-PdKOR-R4 | ecosystem: Host-associated > Plants > Phyllosphere > Stem > Wood/Secondary xylem...
GATTGAAAACAAGAATTGAATTATACGAGATTTTATGTTTTGTTGTTTCTCATGTAAAACGTTAGCATCATTTAAAATAATAATTTTTTTCAGCTATAAATAAAGAAAAACCAGAATATATTTCTTCGAAACAGTATGTGTATTTCAAACTAAATAAGCATGTAGTAATTTGTTTATAGTATCATATATGTTCGGGTTAGTTTACATATATTTTAATTAATTTTATATATTTTAAAATTAATAATCATATAATTAAACAATATTATATTTCAAACTAAATAAAAAATATTATTCATAAATCACAATAGAAAAATAAAGCCTTATAATAATTTTGAACTTTTGATTTTTTATTTGTTCAATTATAAAAATAAATCACAAGTATGATCCAAATAAATCATAGATAAGATCAATCAACAAAAAATTTGTTTGAGTTTTTGTTGCATGTTAATGTATTACATATAATAATGTTATTTTTAAAAGTATTTTTTTATTAAAATAATAATTTTTATATTTTTTATTTTTAATATTAACACATTAAATTTTTTTTAAAAATACTAAAATAATATTAATTTAATATATATTATTAGCCAAAAAAACAAACAAGCATGTGTTGCTTGTTTGGCTTAAGAAAAGAGGTGTTAGGTGGGTGTACGGTAGATATGTGCTTTCTAATTTTCAAATCCAACATTTTGACATAATAATTAATATATATGACTTTCATTAATTCTTCCGTGGTCCCGCGGTGCGGTTATGTATAAAAAAATCCATCCATTTGACTTCCATATTTGACCATCTTTGAAATAAAATGTAATATGATTTTTTTAATCACTTAAAAGAGTATGAGTTTAATAAGATTATCAAACCTAAGACCCTGGTTCTATATAAAATTATGTTTTGTTTTTATTAATATGGATATTTGGATAGTTTGCATGTATCAATTAATTTTAAAAATTTTAAAATTAATAAATATATAAAAGTTCAGTTACGATTACATTAATAATTAAATAAAATTATGTTTTTTAATTATGTTGATACTGGGCAACAAAATATCCCTATTAATTTCCAGCGAAGCTTTAAACAATACCGTGTTGTAAAGCCAGAAATGCTCATTTGTAAATTGAAAAGCTGTCAAATCATACATTCTAGACACAGGTGGTATTTTCATTGGATAATGACTGAACAACTTTTTTTTTACAATATTATATATTATTACAATTATAATCATAAAATATACTAAATCAATTAGATAAATCATTGTAGCAATTCATGTCACCACAAGGTTTTTTTAATTTTGTTCTCAATATCTTTTTTTTCAATTACAGCCTTCTCTAAATCCAAATTAATGACTAATTTTTATAAAATTGTTTAGAAAAGAAAAAATTCAACAAAAAATAACCAGAATGTAAATCAATGAAAACTTCCATGGTTAATTTTAAATTCACTATAAAAGATTATGTTTGGTGCACCTACTTTCCTTTTTCTTTCTTTATAGCCCCTTTAGTTTTTATCTAATTTTAGTCCAAAAATTTATTTTCTTAACATTTCAATCTTCGAGTTTGAGAAAAGAGAGAAAATGTTTCCAGTTTGCCACAATACAAAGACAAAAATAATTGATCTTATTGTCAACGACTTTCATTAAACAAAAAAAGTTTAATGATGATAATTTTTTTTCTATAAACATGCTTGAAAAAGCAATTTGGGTTCCATTTAGACTTTTTAATTCGATTGATTTTTGTGTCTTTTAAGTGATTTTGAGGTTATTAAATGGTTTGTGATATTTATTATGATATTTTTTTAGGTGTTTTCAAATAAAAAATTACTTCAAATTGAGTTTTTAAAATTCAAACACTTGGACCTTAAGTCATCACATTGACTCTATAACATAATAATAGGTGACATATCACTTGCTACTATAGGCAACCTATCACCTATTTTTAAAAAAAAATAAAGAAAAAGAAAAGGGATGACCCGTTATTTACTTATAAGAAAAAAAAAACAAATGCGAGTTTGGGCTTTTTAATTAAGGTCAAACACAAAAGTGCGGTTTCGCAGACCAATGTGCTTGGGCTCTTTTTAAAGGATCAAGCATATTAGGCTACTCAATGTTAAACGTATAGTTTTTTTTATTAATTTAAATTTAATTGTTTTAAATAATTTATTTAAAATATTAATAATTTGTTAAAGTGATAGAGTGTATTTTAGATAGTATTTTATTAAATGTCATTTGATTTTCTTTTAAAAAGATTGGAGCAAGTTTTTTATTTATATTAGCAAGTTTTTTACATCACTTCATTTTTTTTTTAATTTTATCTTGTTACTTTTTTTTATAGCATATATTTTTATTATCATATAATTAAATAAAGATTATTTCATAAAAAATGATGTTATTAAGCCAATCAAGTCCATAACCCGAGTTGCATATTTAATGGATTATCTCGGGGCTTGGGTTGATTAAAGGTGACGTCGTCTTAATATTTGAAAAACATTACTTTGTATACATTAATTTTTTAGTGCATAATTTTATTTTTATTTTTATTTTTTTGGCAAAGAAAAAAAATATGAGCAACACTTACATACATTTTTACATTTAAAAATAATTTTAGTCCGACCCGCAATAAAGCACAAATAGTTATCTAAATAATGGACTAATATCATTACGAGAGGTAGTCTCTCTCATAGTTTTTTAAGGTGACACTATGAGAGATTTTGACGGTAAAAACTACAAGTTGACACTTGAAATTTTATTTTTTTCTATCATTCGGTCTCTAATATTTGAGCAATTCATGTTTCGGTACCAAATTTCATTTTCTTTTCATTTTCAATCTCTCTATTTTGATATATAAGAAAGAAATTTATCAAAAAATATTGAGGAGAAAGAAAGTACTTCAATGATCACATTTTGTCTACCAAAAAGTTGATTTTTATGTTAAAACTTCTCAAGAGGAGTTCAACGGAGGAGATGTTTTCCTATAACCATGTTGGAAAAGGTAGATTGAGGTCCGTTAAGTATTTTTATTTGTTAATGTTTTTAAGCATTTTAATGGTATTTCAGGGGTTGAGAATGAGTTTATCAATCTTCAGGTGTTTTTAGGGAAAACAAGTCATAAAATAGGTTTTGGTGATTCAAAAGCTTGGACCTTGATTTTTCAGTCATTGAAGGTGACTGGAAACAGTCTAGTAAGCAACAAGTTGTCTACCATAACAGGCGACCAATCACTAGTTAGGAGGAAAAAAATGAAGCGTGTCGTCTGCTTCTTAAAAACTAAAACTAGCTTAGTGCATGGATCTGAGCTCTTTTATGGTTTGTTAGGCGAATGGGTTGATATGTTAAACCTGATAATGCCTAACCTCTTTTTTTTTTTATTAACTTCTTTATATTTAAATATTTATTAAAACCCCCTCTTTTATTTTTTTAAATTGTTTGGTTTATCACTTTTTAAATAGTGATTGATCTTTTATTTTAAAAAAAAAACTCATAATGCTTCAAAAAGACTATTACAATTTATTTGCAATGTTTTTTCTATTATATTTTATGTAAATGAATTTTATTTGCATAGTGCATTTATGAAACACAAAAATTGTTTGTTATTAGAAATGAGAATTGATCTCTAATATAAAATAAATGAAAATATTTAAAATAAAAAGAATAACTAGAGTAAAGCATTTATTTTTGCATCTATCTTTTGTTTTTACTAAAAAAAAATAGTTTTTTTTTGTTATTTAATTATTAATATATATATATATATATATATTAACTTATTTTATTAAACATAAAAAAATCATCTTCTCATCTCTTAATAAAAAAAAAATTGAATACTTAAAAACAATTCAATTACATACACTTTCTTGTATTAAAAGTTAAATTGAAATACCACTCGCAACATAATACCAATAGAGGGCTAGTGTTATTTATTAGGATTCACATTGTTGGGGTCAAAAGGCCGAGAAGATTGACTGGAGTCATTGCCTAGCAGGCAGTGGGGGCGTGTTAGTTAACAAGCTTGTCAAGTTAGATTTATAAAGTTAGACCACCAATGTAAGTGGTGACTACTAGCTTTATTTCTCTTTTACTTTTCTCTCATAGGATGTGTGGGTGTGGGGATGGAAATGGAAATGAAATATAATATTATATTCACCGTGTTCAACCACAATCGCAATCATTACTCCTGTTTTTTTTTTCTATTTTCACAATAGTTACAAAGTTTTTTTTTTGTGTAAATAGGGCTTAAAGCCTGAGCAAGATTAAATTAATTGAGGAAAAACTGACCCAATAAGGTCATAATAAAAGATATAGCCTCGTAGGAGCTTCCATAATAATAAAATCATCTCTAGAAATTAGAACTCTTGTTAACCTAAAAGTTGCTAGCCAATCTGCTACTATATTTCCTTCCCTGTTATTGTGATGAATTTTGATTGTCCAATCTCTACTTAGAAATTCTTGTGCCTTTGTGACCAAAGCATATTTAGAATCCAATTTGGCACCATGTTATGCGATAAGAATGACCACAACAAAGGAGTCCAACTCCAAAATAATAAGCTGACGAATGTTAAAAGATCAAGTGAACTCTAATCCTGTGATAACCGCCCAAAGTTCTGATTTTATATATGAATAAATTCCTATATTTATAGTAAACCCCTAAATCCAAAAGCCCAAACAATATCTGATGAGACCACTCGCTTCCGTTATTACTGGATCACCATTTTGTTACAACCATCTATATTCAATTTCTTCCAATCCATTGGTGGATATTTCCACCCAATCCACTGTCTTTGTTTGCCATTCCTATCCTTGGTTACCTCTTGACTTTTAGCATTCTCAATTGCATTAATCATAACTTTAGTCGCATCTATTGAACTATTATGCACTAAATCTGCATCATAAAAATTGTTATGATTTTTGCTCTTCCATATATACCATAATACCACCCAAAAAACTAAACTTCATTCCTATTTATTCCGTGTTCTAACCTTACTTGTCAGATTCCTAAGTAGCGATAGGTGTAGCCCTTCTTCATAGAAAAATCTTTTGTCACGTGGCTTCACAAAGACCTACCAAATCTCCTTTACTATATGACAATCCCTTGACATATATATAGCTAACTCCACCTTTGTAGGACACTGAAAGCACCACAAATCATTAGTCAAATGCCTATTGGTTCTTTGTTCATTTGTTAATAAGCCATCCTGCACGGTAAGCCAAAAAGTTACCTTTACTCTTTTAGGTCCATGCCAACTCCACACGGTCTTCCATAACAGGGCCAGCTGTCTATAAAAATCCTCTACACTAACTTAAGCTTTGTATGTTGTCTTCATAGTGAATTCCTTGTTATTAGAGTGTCACCAATATATATTGTCATCCCTCATGTTAATACATGGAATAGGGAAGCATGCTAACATCATAACAAGATGAGTGGGCAAACAATGAGTAAACTTATTCTATTTCCACATCTTGTTTCTATTCATAAAGTTTGCTACTGCCTCCATGCGTTCCTCCTTTGAAATCAACTAGTTAACATGATTTATTAATGGACCATAACCATCAATCCATTCATCCGTCCAACTTAATATGGTTGCCATTACCCATGATCTATACAACACCCTCCACCACTTGATGCCAGATTTTACCAATTGCCTATTATAGAGGAGAGTCTTTGTTTCTGAATTGTATACCTCAACGCGTGTTAATATATTTACTTCTCAAAACAAAAGCCTAAAGACTATCTGATTCATTGAGTATGCCCCAACCCAGCTTTATTATGAATGTTTTATTCATAGTGTGCATGTTATGAAGTCCCAATCCCCCAATTGATTTTGGTTGACAAATTATAGATTTGTCTTATCCCCTCCATGTCATCCCGAATGAAGTTGCGATACAATTTCTCAATTTCATTATAAATAGATTTTGGTAATAAAACTAATTGCATGGGATACAAGGGAACAACAACAAAAACAAACTTACATAATATGATTCGTTTAGAAAACGATAAATTCTTGGCCTTCCAACTAACTAGTTTCTAATGCAAGCTCTTTATAATATAGTTATATATTTGTTTTGTGATTCTCTAATGGAGAAGCAAAACTCAAAGATATTTGTCTAAATCATTAGTAATGACAAATGCACTTTTGCAATTAAGTAGTTTAGCTAGATAACCTGAGACTCTTTCTGAGAAAAACATTCTAGTCTTGCTAACACTGACTTTTTGTCTCGAAACATCACAAAACAAATTTAAATATTCCAATACCTTTTGAAGTTTCCACTCATTAGCTTTTATGAAAAGAAGCATGTTATATGCGAAACACATGTAGGAAACATTTGGTCTTTCCTTTCAAACTCGAAAAGGTTTCCAAGCACCTTATTCCACCTCTATATGAATTAATCGGGTTAACTTTTCTATACACACACAAATATATATATGGAGATAAGGGGCCACCTTGTCTAATGCCCCTCGAAGGTCTAAACTTTTCTATATTGTAGCCATTCCACAACATACTAAGTAAAGTTGTCTTAATACACCTCATAATAACCTCAACCACAAATTATGGGAAACGTATAAGTAACAGAGTTTATTGAATGAAGTCCTATTGCAACATGTCATAAGCTTTCTCCAAGTTCACTTTAACAACCATCACACCTCCTTCTCATTTCATGTTACGCATGGAATTAATAATTTCTTGCTCAACCACAATATTGTCTACCTAAGACGAAGCTACTCTAGTTTTCAGACACTAAAGTTGGCATCACCTTATTTAATATATTCACTAGTACTTTAGTGATAATTTTAAAGTTAACATTACACAAATAAATTGGACGAAATTAACTCAAAACTTCAGGTCTTGAAACCTTGGAATTAAAATTAGAAAAGAGTGATTTACCTCAGTAATATCCCTTTTGTTATTGAACACATTTTAGACAAAACTGCACACCTTGTAAACCACTACATTCCATTGTGTCTGGTAAAAGAACGGTTAGTACCCATTTGGACCTGGTGCCTTCAAAGGCCACCACCCTCCGTACTTCCTCATCTATAATATTAGACAATAATAATTCCCTATTCATACTATTTGATACGAACCTCGTGATCATGTGGTCTCACAACCCACAATTAAGATTGAGATTTGATCTAGGAAAGTCAAAATAAGTCTGATAAGAGTGTGACACAATGAAAACCTACCCCAAGCATCAATATTATTAGAATGAAGTCAAATGACACCATGAAGCTAGTTAATCTTCGACAAGTCATATTTAGTTCGTTCAAAAACTGAAGAATACAAGAATCATTCTCACACGTTAAAATTAAAAAAATTCAAAAGTACTATTCATCAATGGCTACTGAAATTTAGGTTACATGAGTTTAAATATTTTTTGAAATATTAACCCTAATGGACTGATTTGACCCACTTACAAAACTGACTCAAAACCTTAAATTAAAAAGCCCACAACCTTATCCAAATACGCCTTGGATCCTAGTTGAAGACAAAGTATTAATTAAGCCAAAACAAGCCTTGGGCTGATAAAATAAAATAAAGCCCATAATATTAAATCCATGTTCTGCAGTGAGAAGAAGAGAAGGAAATAAAATATTACTAAACCGATTCAAGACTTATTTATAGCCTTCCTCACAGCTCATTAATCCTATAGGCTCATACTTTTGCATGAATGTACCCCTTTTCTATTAGCTCATCAACTTGCCTTTGAAACTCTTTCATCTTTTCGGGATTGCTTCTATAGGTTGGTCGGTTAAGAATTGAAGTTCCGGGTATAAAATCAATCTGATGCCTTGTTCCTCTCAATGGTGGTAATCCGCTAGGATTATCGTCGGGGAACAAATCATCAAACTCTTACAGCAAAGAAATAGCAACACTAGGCACAACATGATCAAGATCGTTAGTATTAAAGTAAGCCTCTTTGTAGACAAGTAAAATTATTGGTTTGTTAGTGAAAAATACATATTTGACCTCACCCTCTCTAGCATAAAAATTGGGTTGTTTCTTTAGTTTTTCCACACAATTCTCATCACCCTTTTTGACTTTTATCTTGTTTTACCTCCACTCTCATCCAGATTTAGATGTTTTGAGTAGTGGTCAAATGGTCTGATTTACTTAGAGTGTTGGCTGAATATTTGTTTGTGTTTGGATGGGTGGTTGAAAAAGTTGTAGTAGTGTTTTGGGTTCTAGCTGAATTTGATGGTCTTCTCTCCTCTTGTTCCTCACTTTGATTTTCTCTCTCATAGCCTCATGCTCACCTTTTAGCTTTATTTGATCATCATACACCTATTTAGGTGTAAGAGGTACAAGAGTGATGATTTTACCATATTTTATAATGGTATATTTATTTTTAACCCCATTATGAATTGTCTTTTTATTATATTGTTATGGTCTCCTCAATAAGATGTGACTTGCTTGTATTGGTACCACATCGTGCAAAACTTCATCAACATACTTCACAATAAAAAATGGAACCACAACCTGTTTAGTCACTTTCACTTCACCATTATCATTTAGTCATTGCAATCTATATGGTTTAACATGCTTATCAATACACAAATTCAGTTTACTAACAAAGGGGGTACTACAAGTATTAACACAGCTTCTACTATCTATAATTAAACTACACCCTGTTTTGTACATAGCAACACGCATGAAAGATGTTCTTCCTTTGTTAATTAGTTTTATCTTTCTTGATCTGAACCTGAAGTGTTTGTCTTATAACCATAGAATCCTCAACCGGTAATGCTAACTCCTCCCCATCATTATCCTCCAATAGTGGCATGCCTTCACAATCAAATCTATCACTTTCGGATTCAATATCACCATTATCTCTAATCATCATGATTCTCTTGTTTGGACACTCCAAAGCATAATGTCTGTCTCTAATACCTGAAACATTTAACATCACGAGTACGTTTAGGTTGAGTTTTAAATTTACCTTTTAAAACCAGTAGGGACATCAACTTTAGCCTTTGATGGTTCGGCTTTGGAACGAACAAATGACCTTGGTTGGACAATACCCTCTCACCTTGAATTTGACTTCCAAGATGATGAAGAACCCGAATTAAACATCGGCCAAACATGTCCCTTCCTTTTAAGTTGTCTCTCAACTTTTATAGCCATATGAACCATGTCTTTTAGCTCCAAATAGTGTTGTAGCTCAACAACATTGGTAATGTCTTGATTCAACAACATTTACCTGAATTATTGTTATCTCTATCTCTTTGTGATATTTATCTACTAACTTTGAACCTTGATTCAGACCTTGTAGCTTTAGATATAAGTCTCTATAATAGAGGTTTGACATAAATTGTCTCCTCATTAAGACTTTTATCTCCCCTCAAATCTGAACAGGCCACTCCTTATTCCTCCTCCTATTGATTACAATATGATCCCACCAAATCAATGTATACTCTGTAAACTTAATGACCACCAATTTCACCTTTTTTTGTTCAAAATAACTATGGTAATAAAAAATTCAATCTACCTTTTTCTCCTATACCAAATAAGTAACGGGGTCATTTTATTTTAGAAGTTAGGAATTTTAAGTTTAATGGAGTCCAAGTCCTCGTCCACATCTTCATAATTCCCCTTACCATGGAAATTCACACTCCCCCTAGCCCTATTCGGTTTAGACCTGATTCCTTGGCCAACAGATGTAAAATCATAGTCATCTTCACCCGCATCCGTGTTTTTGTCAATAAACTCTTCAAAATCAGATCACAATCCGTACGTCCCTTCAAACCATATTTTCTCGGCAATCAGCCCCACTATCCTGTTTTATATCAAATTCATCTGATCTTTCAGATCCTTGTATGTCTTAGACAAGAGCTCGAGTTACTGGTCAATAGCTCGCAATTGGAAAATGACGTTAGCGTTTTGTGTCGCTAATTCATTGTTTTCAAACATTATTTGAATATGTAAAATTTAGTTAGTAGCACAAAATATATTATTATACCTCTCTTTTCACTCTAATAAGCTCAATACGCCTTTTACCTCACAACTTATTTTCTTTTGATTCTTTAGGAAGTGAAATCAACAAATCAAAGTCAGTAGCCTTTACAACTCAATCCAATTATAATTTTCAAAATTAAGAATCAATAAATATATTGAAAACAAAGCAAAAAAAAAAAACTACAATTATGATTTCATGAGTAGCAATGCAAATTCGTATGAATTGTGGATAAAACGAAGACACAAAATAAACCAAAAGAGAAAATTAGTGAAAACAATTTCTTGACTCCTAAATAAAAAAATTATAATAGAAAACAAATATTTGAATGAAAACAATAGTAAGAATCACGTTTTGGAACTTAACACAAATCTGACCTGTTACATAATTTTTTTACGTACCAGAATTGAAAACTAGACCAAACGATATCAGAATGATCTCCAATTCAATATTTAGTATTCTGAAACCAAAAAACAACAAATCTCAGTTTATAGGTTGTTCTATTATGTGTAGGTACCCAAAACCCTTGTATGATCAGTTTGCAGCAAAATTGAACCTCGAATTGAAACCTCAAGCAAACAATATCAAAATAAGTCCAAATTTAATATATGATGCGATCTTTACCCCAATTAAATATAATATAAAGTTTTAATTGGTTCTGAGGTGGTTTGCTTATTTTCACTAATAGTTGTGTTTCTGCAGCAGAATTGAATCAACCTTCAAATTTTGTCTAATTTTTTTTCCTTTTCTTATGCTATTGTATTATTTAGAGAAAGTAACAAGATGAAATATAATTTTGTTTTTCTTAGATACCGCAGACACAAACAACAAGATGATGAACGACGCAAACATTGAAAAACTTAAAGGAACACTAAGAAAATGAAAATAACAGAAGGATATGACTTTGTTTCGGAGCCTAGCTCTGATACCAACTAATGCAAACCTCGTGATCACAATAGGAACCTGCCCCAAGGCACCAACACTACTGGAATGAAGCCAAATGATGCCACGAAGCTAGTTAATCTTTGATAAGTTAGATTCAATTAATTTAAGAACTAAAGACTACAAGAATCACTCTCACACGTTAAAATTGAAAAATTTAGAAGTCTTATTCATCAATGGCTGCTGAAATTTAGGTTATACGAGTTTAAATAGTTCTTGAAAAATTAACCCTAATGTATCTACCCTGGTGGACTGATTTGGCCCACTTACAAAACTGACCCCAAAACCTTAAACTAAGAAGCCCATAACTTGGTCCAAACAAACCTTAGATCATAGCTAAAAACAAAGTATTAATTAAGGTTAAACAAGCCTTGAAATGTAGCTAACAAAATAAAATAAAGTTCTTAATATTAAATCCATGTTTTGTTATAAGAAGAAGAGAAAGAAAGAAAATATTATAGAACTGATTCAAGGTTTATATATAACCTTCCATGCAGCCCATTGATCCTAGAAACTAAAGGAAAATATAGCCACCTATGTTGTTTCCAGTTGTAGTAGGACTCTTTTGTTTCGTCTGCTGTATTTTCTCCTCACCTAACAAGAAAATAAAAATAAATAAATTCTAATACTTAAAATAAATAATTAATGTTCCTATACATAATAGGAAGTCCAAAATTAATTATAAATCTACAAAACATATAGAAACATCATAAACACAAGACTGGTCGAAAATTTGGAAAATTGCCAGCCTTGTTGTCGAAACCTTATGGCCCAAACAAGGTTTGATTGGGCAAATCTTGCACATGGATAAGATATACCAAGGCCTCCTATTTATACTCTAATGAACTTTTCAAATCTAACTTGGTTGAAACCTTCAAAACCAATGCATTCAATGTTTGTGTCTTGGACCGAGTCAATGGCTCATTTAGAACATGGAATGGCTCCTTGCTAGTGTTTGTGGGCTGATCCACATCTCTATCCATGCCTAGGAAAGCCGAGTAAAAACTAGTCTGAGTCTCATCCCCCTCATTTCTCATAAATAAATTACAATAAAAGTCCACTGCCATCTTCTGAAGTTTATGCTTGTCCCAAATCACTGGGTATTAGAGTCTTTCATGCATTTAATTTTATTCTTATATCTTTTAATAAATATTTTAGTTTGAAAATATATTGTGTTTCTATCCCTAGATTTCACCCACTAACACCTAGACTTCTGAACCCACAACGTCTCCTCCTACTCCAAGATTAAATTATATTCATTTGTTAACTCTGTCTCTAACCTCATAAGGAAATGATTACCTCCTCCATTTAGCCTTTTTTAAACCCCTGCAAGCCTAGTTAAAACTCTCTCTTTGCGCTGGAAAATATTTCCAAAGATAGACCTGTTCCATTCCTTTAAGTTCATGGTCATACTATTTAGTCTATTAATTAAATCTCCCTCCTCTCTTTGGGTGTTTTTAACCAAATTAACAAACCCCTCATGTTGTGTCCAATCTATCTCAAATCTGAATGTTCGAGTTGTTATTGGAGCAAGCTGATTATTGTCGTTGAACTCTACCAAAATAGGATGATGGTTTGATTTTATCCGGGGTAGAACTCGAATAAATAAATCTAGAAACCTGACTTTGAATAATTGGTTGTCAAAACTCTTATCCAACCATTTATAAATTCTGTTATAATCCTGTTTTTCTTGTCATCTCCAAGTGAATGTAAACCCTATACTACCTAAATCAGTAAGACCATAACTTTAAAACCAATTATTGAACCCATTACATATTCTTATGTCCATTGACACTCCTCTCCTCTTTTTAGAAGCCATAAGAATTTCGTTAAAGTCACTTATGACCATCCAAGACATCGAGATCGAGTCATCCATCTCTTTAATATCCTCGAAACATGTTTGCTTTAAAAGATTCATTGGGACTAGCATACATAAAGATGCACAACCACTGTGAAGTATTTCCCTCATCAAATATTATGTGAATGAGGTGTTGAGAAGACCTTAAGACTTTCACATTTATTTTAGAGTCATTCCATAATAACCAGATTCCCTTTAATCTCTTTTAAGCCACCACATGGAAGTTAGAGCCAAACTTTAATTTACCAACTATAGTGTCTATAGCCTAATCACATATACGTGTTTCTGTTAGAGCTAAAACATCAAAGGAATATGTCCTCTTGAAATTATAAATTAAGGAGTAAAACCTTTATTGGCCACCTCACGCAATTCTAAAAACACAATTTAATCATGGTAAAAGTCGTAAAGATTACACAATATAATTCCAACTTTATAGATACACAATAAAGGTTGTCTCTACACCCTCCTCATCTGACATTATAATGTCTTCTTCAGCTTAGGAGTTCCTGTTATGCTCATTTGACATAAAACTCATTTCACTATCCACCGTCTCTATAGCTTCTATATCTGGTGAGCATGTTGGATGCATATGACTAAGGTTGTCAAACTCGCGAGTTAACTCATAAAATCGTATGATTTTACGAGTTAACTTGTATATACCATGTACAATCGGGTTAGAAACTCGAAAACCAGTAAACTTGGTCAAACTTGATCAAACTCAGACCGAGTTTACAAGTTTGACAAACTCTTTAACTCTCTGTGTCCATCTCAAACTCTTCTCCATCCTCAGCCATGCACTCTGCTACAGACCCCTTGTTGCAAATTTCTTGAAAAGGAATATACACAAACATCAATTAAGAAGGAAAGATAGAAGAAAAACACCTTGGAGTTTTAGAGAAGATCATTGAAAGCAACACGGTTCCAGACTTCCAGCTATGAGAGACGACGACACATCGTGCCATGCTGCGTGCATCGAGGTTGTTCAAAACCCCCAACATCAAGTCCCTACCAAGCAGATCCAATGGGTCTTGACAAAGGGGAAAGCCTCATTCCTCTCTCATCTTCTTTCTTTTCCTTTCCCGTTCCTTTCCCATCGTCTCCATTGTTAAAGCCAATCCCTCGTCCATATCCTTACTTTGGTTCTTCTGTAATTCTTGATTGTTGGTCTGTACCATTGAAGTGGAAGAATAAAAAAAAGGAGGAATGCGAATCATATTTGTATTTTTTTTCTTTTTGGTAAAGTTTTATGTTTTCTTTGTTGTCGTGTTGTGAGATTGGGATTCCCAATCTCAGTGATTTACATTGCTTTGTGAATAAAAACATCAATTAAAAAGGAAAAACAGAAGAAAAACACTATGGATTGACTTTGTGAGTAAAGTCATAGAAATTGATCCTTAATTATTTTTTAAGTTTTAATTAATTTTTTTGAATTGTTTTAATGTATTGATATTAAAAATAAATTTTAAAAAATAAAAAATATTATTTTAATACATTTCAAAGTTAAAAACACTTTAAAAAATAAGATTTATCATATTATTAAACAATCGATAAACCGCACATTGGGTTATTATTTACTACTTGACTGAAATTATTAATATATAATTAATTAAAATATTTTATTTATGATTTTACGATTCGAGTTTACGATCCGAGTTTATATTGTATATTCCGTGTCATGTTAATAAAGTGTTTTTGACAACCTTGCATATGACTTCCTCCCTACTCTAATGTGGAATAACACTGCACTAAACCACCTGGAATTGTAATAATATCATTCTCATTCATATTGCTTTAATTAGGGTTATTATTGGGTTGAACCCTTTCTAATTCAACCCTTTTTATTACTTGGGTTTTAGACATTCTAGTCATCTCCACCATTTTCTTTTTAGACATGTCTATATCTATATTTTCCCATCTCACATCTTACTCTATCTATAGTCCAATCTTAGTTTTCTTATTACATATGTTAGTGCCCTGGTCGCCCAATCTTTTATCAAGATACACAAAATTAACCTTGTCCTGAAGCTAAGGACTCTTATTTAAAGCACACGATTCTTTTCCTAAATTATCACCCTTGTAACCTCAAATCCCATCTTATTCGTAAAATCCATAGATTCTTCTTGCAAAATATTAAACCACGATCCTCCTCTTAATTCCCTGTGCTTGGAATCCGCTCATGATTTATTTTCCATAACTCCTGTTTGATTTTTAAATCCTGAAGATTGTGGTTCCTTTGCCCCATCCCTACTTGACTTTTTGCTGGATCTTCTGCCTACTTTTCTCGCCACCATCCACTGGCCAAATTACTCCACCACCTCTAGTTTAACCACTAGTTCAACATCCTGAAACAAGCTTGCTCAATAAGCTTCCTCCTTCTACTCATCCAGTTCTAACATTTTTTTTCTACAATATGGTTGATATGGGGGCAAATCTCTTGTTTGTGTCCATATTGGCCACAACCGAAGCAGATTAGGTGAAGTCCTTTATAGGCAATTCACTTTATTCTCCTACTTAGCTTGTATTTTAAGAGTGTGGGTTTTATAAGATCTACTTCAACACATATATGTGCAAAATCCCAGTAGCTCTTATCAATATTTTTCTGTCAACCTTCAATGTTCTACTAATATGGTTCCTTATCTTCCATAGCACCAAGCTATCATAATATTCCATGGCTAGATCTGGTAAACGAACCCAAATAGCTACTTCATCAATGGTTGCTTTATACGAATCAAAGTTTGGATGCCATAGATGCTTTGTTAGGTACTGATCCGCGACCATATACAGTCCTCCAAATAGGGCAAAGTTCATGTCATCTTATTTTAAGAATTTGGCCAAGAAAAATTCATTACCTAAATCCACCAATCAAGGTCCCATGCACCTTCCATGATCCTTTCAAACATCTTAATAAGTATGTATATCCCACCTTTCTCCCCATAACCTTCATAATAAGAGTTTGTCTCTAGTTTTCACGGATTCTTTTCTTTTCCTCTTTAGATAATTTGATGACTAGACAATCATCTTCACCAAAGTCCTCATCTTCACCAAGCTAAACACTGTGGTTGTTTAATAGTTAGGGTTAGTTACATTGCAGATAGGTTAGCTAACTAATGTTAAGAAAAGATAAATATTTAGAATATAAGTTGACGTATCGTTTCAATGATCAGTTTTGATTTCCGTAGGTTGATGTTTACTTGAGACCAATGTTTTTTCTCTTGATAATTTTTTGATTTATTTAATTTAGCTTGATTGTTTTATTCTATTTATCATAGTATAGCCTAAATAATTTCAACTCTCCTTCCAATTTCATATCATCTAGCATAAAAATCTAAACTAAACCTTTCTTGTGGGATCGACCCCTTACTTGCTCTATACTATCTTATTTATTTAAGCTAGGGTAATTAATTTGTGTGACTACGATATCGCAACAATACACCCAGGTCTTGAAATTTCTTTATATCAATGATGGAGAAATTGGTGTGTTACCATTGATTAGTCATGATGGTTGGTGGTTATTATTTCATGTCATGGTTGTTGTGACATGAGCACTATTGAGGAAATGTTGGTGATTAATAGTGTTATTGGCATAAAAAAATGACATTCTCTGCATAGAAAAACTTGTGTGCGCATAAAAAAATTACATGAATGAAAAATTTATGTTCGCGACTCATGAGAATAAAAAAAATACATAAAATGGCATGCTAGGTAGGATTAGATAGACTAGATTAACACTAAATCTGGGATGGGATTTTGGGCTGAAATTCCAACCATTTAGGCTACTTAAATGGCTGGAAAAATTCCAAACGATTGGAAAAATATTTTATTTTACAAATATATGTATTATCATTTACCCATAAGTCTTTTAAACAATTATGTTCAGAATACTTTAACTAGTGAAAATGAGAGAAGAAAATACTTATTGTATAAACATTACCTTTATTTGCATTACCGACTATGCTTGCATGAAAAATGTTACCTTTGTGGACTTTGTTAACATGAAAGTTTTTAATTCTTTATGATTATAAAAAGCATTGTGTAAGGAGATGTTGTTTCGAATGGAGATCCTGATAGATATTTTTTATAAAGTCATGGAGATTTTAATGGAGACATGAAGATCTCATCGTGGAGATGTTTCATGGACATATGTTTGCAAACTTGGAGAATTCAATGGAGATATAGAGATCTTACCATGGATATTTTCATGGAGTCATAAAGAATTTAATAGAGAACTCACCGTATAGATTTTCATGTAGAAACACTACTATTTTATTGAGAAATTTAAAAGATGAAGATACAATTCTAGAAAATAATCTAGAGATTATCTTATCTCAGGTAGCTCATCGTGGAATGTGCAAACTTGCTTCCTTTTTTATTCTGGTTGTCTTTTTTTCTTGACAAATAATTGAAGATATCCTCTAGCAATCAATCTTTCTAAATTTTTTTTTTCAAGGCTTAGTATTCCTTAGTGTCATGCCTATGGTCATGGCAAAAGCTTGTTAGGATTCCTAATGTTTAAACCATTTTCATGGAAATGGGTATTACATATAATTTTTTCCCTTTAATGATAGCCGATACCTTAGCACATGTGGTGGTGAGAGGTGTGGTAAAAGCTAATAAATGTCAGACGATCATGGATGTATTCCTTGATGTTTCTTTTTTATGCCCTAGTGGGGACTACTGGTGTTATGGAGATTCTATTATTTAGAAATGATGGTGTCCTTGTTTGTTGACTCTTGCTTCTTTTACTCAAGTATGAGCACCCATTGTCTGTTTTATATTCAAGAGAGTCCTATTGGGGGGGTGTGATGTGGATCATCCAATGAACACCAAGTACCCATTACACGTTCCAAATAAGCTCATCACAAGGTCCAAAGTGAAGGCATTGAAAGAAGCATTAAATGGGCTGGTTGTGCAAGTTTCGGCCAAGGCTAAAATTAGGGATCCTTTAGGGCATAAAAGGAGGCCTTAATACATTTAATCCTTGTGCAAAAAGGGCTCAATCCACCCTTATTTGGGTTATGGAGTTTTGACAACAAGGTTGCCAATTTTATATCAATTTCGACCAACCTTGTCATGTGATGTTTTCATGTGTTTTGTGGATTTCTAACTAGTTTTGGATTTTCTATTACGTGTGAACATTAATTATTTCCTTTAAATATTAGGATGTATTATTTTTATTTCATTTCTTTGTCAAGTGAGGAGAAAACACAACAAAGAAAACAAATAAATCAAAGTTGACTTAGGAAACATATTTGGTGGCAAAGCTTCCTTGTTGTGTAAGGATAACAATTCAAAAACTTAATTGTGTTTCCTAGTATTGGAAGGATATCAAAAGGTGGCAAAGAGGATCATTAAAGGCAACATCATTTTCCTTCTAAAAGAAGGATAAATATAAGGTTAAGATTAAAATTCTATTCAAACTTTGAAAACAAAGGGGCGACAACTTCTCCTTTAGTTCCTAGGATTATTGGGCAACATTATAGGTTATAAATAAGTATCGTATAAGACTTACAATGTTTTTCTTCTTCTTATCTTCTCACGACAGATAAAGACTTAAGACTTATGAACTTTATTTTTATTTTTGTTAGTTATAGCCGAAGGCTTATTTGGACTTAATTAATACTTTGTTTTCAACTAGGATCCAATGCTTATTTAGATCAAGATTTGAACTTACCAGTAAAGGTTTCGGTTAGTTTTTGTAAGTGAGTCAATTCAGTGCACAATGATAAATTCATTAGAGTTAATTTCTTATAACTATTTAAACACATGTAAGCCTAAATTTTGGCACCCTTGATGAATAATACTTTTGAACTTTTCAGTTTTAACATGTGAGAGAAATTCTTGTATTTTTTGGTTCTTGAACGAACTAAATCTAACTTATCGAAGATTAACTGGCTTTATGGTGTCATTCGACTTCATTCCAATAGTGTTACTACCTTGAGACAAGTTTTCATTGTGTCACATTCCTATCAAACCTCTTTCAGATTTTCAGGATCAGATCTCAATCTTGATTATAGGTTGCGTGTCCATGTGATCATGAGATTTGCATCAGAGGGTATACATGTTTTCCCTTACTAAGTAATTGTAAACTCTATTCATCGAGGCTTCAATGGTAATTGGTTCGAGTAGATTTTTCATATTTAGCATTTTCTTGTTTAATCTCTAGAGATAAGCTCTAGTGTTTTCATATTCTTATTGGTGGATGACAAAGAACTTAGTTATGTTTTTTTTAGTTGGAATGCTAAAATTGTGGAGAGAAATTAGATTTTTCATGGCTGCATCCTCAGTTGTTAGTATGATTGGGCTTGATTGCGAGTCCAGAAGCTTTCCTACAAAAACATTTCCTGTTGAAATATAGGATCTTCTAATACTTAAGTTAGTAAATGTAAAAAAAATGCAGTGTGTATGGAAAGAAATATACAAAATATGAATGGCATGACTTTTAACTTCGTATGGTTGTGTGTTGGACTTGTATTACTAGAAATTACTGTCTTGAAATTTCTGTATGGAGAAGGTGAACGTATAATTAATGAAAAAACTAGTGTTGTCATTGACTATTCATGATAATAATTGTTTATTGTGTTAAATATGAGTGTTATGCAATGCATACTATTTATGCAAATATTGGGATGAATAGAGTCATTATCACAATAAAATAATGCATGCTTTACATTGAAAAATCCATGCATGCGTAGAAAAAAAAATTAAGCATAAAAATCATGTGACAACCTAAAAAATGCATAAAATAACATGCCGAACCAGATTACTCAAACCGGGTCTGTGCTGAATTTTGAGCTGGAATGACTGCCAAAACAGCTGGAAAAATACATATTTTTATAGGAAAATGTGTATTATCAATGATCACACTAAAATCTTAATTTTTGCCA
>Ga0325403_1001485_pt1 | contig 19598 bp, 7 predicted proteins | sample PopdelMetagenome_19_FD_205665 | JGI IMG/M metagenome (GOLD analysis project Ga0325403, IMG submission 205665) | Populus deltoides microbial communities from Bellville, Georgia, United States - Xylem-PdKOR-R4 | ecosystem: Host-associated > Plants > Phyllosphere > Stem > Wood/Secondary xylem...
CATATTATTTTAATTATCATTTATTTATTTTATAGTAGATGCTTTTTTAAATTGTTTATTTTTTTACAATTTCATCATTCTCGAGTTTTTTTTCCAATCAAATCTAATCCTTTTTGTTAATTTTTTTTATTTTGCAAGATTTTTTTAGATTTTTTTATTTCATTCTTTAATATTTGATTGGCTAGGTGTTTAGCTTCTTAGTTGAGTTCGAGTCTAGAATTTAAAACATTATGGGTTTAAAAGATTAACTCCAATTTACAAAGTTGACATGAGCTTTATTGGTTTTTTCCTTTTCTTTTAAGCTTGTTTTTCATCCTCCAACATTTTGTTATTCACTTTCTATGATATTTTTTAGTTGTTTTGAAAATAACACGGGTTGCCTCATTTTTTTTATTGATCTTTATTAAATGTAGATTTTTTAAAAGGATTTTTATATTTATATTAAATTAAATTAATTGATTTCATCCTCCAACATTTAATTCTTCAGGTGTTGAGTTTCTAGGTTGATCTTGCGTCAAAAATTTAACAGATTACGGGTTTAAGAGTTTAACCAAGGTTAACAATATTCACTCTTGTTTTTTTTTTTTCCTTTTAGAGATTTGTTTTGCAATTTTATCCTCCAACATTCTTTTTTATTCTTTCTATGAGATTTATCTTTATTTTTAAATTAACAAGAGTTGTCTCGAGTTTTTTTTTTCTGGTCTCTGTTAAATTTGGTTTTCTTAAAAGGAATTTTGTTTTTTTAATTAAATTAAATTTATTAATTTCATCCTTAAACATTTAATTTGGTGGGTAGTGAGTATATTAGTTTAGTTCATGTCTATAATTGAATGGGTTACAAGTTTGAGAGATTAACCCGAGTTTACAAGATTCACTCAAACTTACTTGGTTTTTTTTTCAAGTTTTTTTTTGGTTTCATCCACTAAAATTATGTTATTTTTTAAATTCATTTTCTATGAGATTTTTTTGTGGTTCTAAAATAAACAAGTGTTAACTTAGATTTTTTTTCTTTGACATTTGTTGAATCTAACCCTTTTTTTTAAATATTATTTGTTAATTAAATTAAATTAATTATGTAAGAGTAAATAAGAAATGTTCGATTCATGATATTTTGTTTTTATTTGCTTTTCGGATCACTGTTCTGTTAACACATATGACTTTTTAGTTACTAAATTTTTAAATTTTTATTACTCCTAAAATATTAATATCACATGAGTTTATATATTTTTTTTAGCAAAAAATTAACCCAGTCTACGTCGTACCACAGGCAATTTATATATTTACACCGGAAGGAAAAAGATGATCCATTGCAGCAATCTTTAATTAACAGTAACAATACAGAAGCCAGTGTAGTGTTTATGTTATATTATGAAAGTAGGTAGAAACTGGAGCGAAATTTGTCAAAGGGAAGCAACATTCCCGGCTTCTGCTAAAAGAAAAATCTACAGCTAGCTAGATGTCTATCAAGCTTCTTTCACGGGTATGAAACCTGTTCCGGCCTAATAGGTTGAGTTAAGGCTTTGGCCGGATTTTAAAAAGGTAAAATATAAGTTTTTAATTCATCCAGTCAAAGTCGGGTAGTTATTTAAAATCTATGTGAAATCTAATTTTTTTTAATAAATTTAAAAATATAAAAATTAATTTATGAGTTCTTAACCTCACATATTTTTTTTTATAATTTACATCTACATAAATTATTTCTTAATTTTTTGATATGAAATAATCAAATATATAGTTTAGATGTATATATAAAGTTTCTTAATCTTTTGATGATGTGAGATAACTATATTTTATTTTATGCCTCATATTTCTTTTATAATCTATATTCATATATATTGTTTTTTTAATTTTTTGATGTGTGATAAGTATATATGACTACATTTACTTGAGTTATTTTTAAAATTTTTAATATGAAATAAGTACACTATACTTTATATTTTTTTATAGTATAAATTCATATAAATTGTTTTTTAATTTTTCAATGTGAGATCATCATACATTTTATGTCTCATATTTATTTTTTTATAGTCTATATTTATATCCATTGCTTTAAAATTTTTTTATGTAAAATATTAAAAATTTATATATATATATATATATATATTAATTTTTCAAAGTTAATTCTAATTTTTAAACTTGTGTCACCCTGTAACCTGGCTTCGAGTATAATAATTATGGTTTTTTTTTTGTCCGTGAGCAGTAATAACTCCTCCAGCATTGTAGTAAAACATTAAAATAAAATCACCAATCGTGTCAGTCATATTCAACAGTTTTCAACCATCCTTGTCTGGAGAGCCACAAACTTAACATAGTTGATAGACAGTACATCTTATATTTAGTATTAAATACATGAAGAACGGAGAACACTTCAAAAGATAAGAGCTTGTCAGGAATTCGTGGACAAATCTTCAAATCTGGGATTCTATAGATTTATTTATTTATTTATTTTTATCATGAAGATGACAGCAAATTAACCCATATGCAACCATTTTCTTCTCTTAAAACTGAGATGCTTTGAATTTTCTCCGTACTGTTTCACACTGTCATAGGCCAACTAAAATAAGATTGTTTTTCAGAGAAAAGGGTGAGATGTTGCTCTAATCATGCCCATGTAGTTTTATAACTCAGTGACTCAGCTCTTCTTATTCTTCTTTTTTTCTTTCAGTTTTGGAAGTATAATAAAGGAAACTGACATAGTTATACGTTTTCGTATTCCTTTTTAGTGGGGATTGTGTAAAAAATTGTGAAATTAGAGTCTATTTATGAGTTATGAGAGGGAAATGAAAGAGAAAAGAGAGAGTGGTTTGATATCTTTCTCTCTTTTCACGCATACTGTACCTTGTTTTTTCCTCTGCAAAGACATCTTTGCTGACCAAAGGGTCTCTCTCCTTTGCCCTCAGCCCACGGGCAATTGTCTACTTCTGCTGCAGCCTGCGAAGTACTTGCTTCTTTAAAACGTTTATTTCCCCCTCTTTTTTGTATAAATATGTCATAAATCTGAGAGAGTGCTCGTCAAGCAAGAGCCAAGAGCCTCACTCCTTGTGACCAAGATTCAAATAATCTAATTGCATGAATCAAACTCTTAACCTATCTTTAATAGGATTCGAAAATTAATTTGTGTTGTTTAATCACTATCTAGAAACACCATTCGAGTACAATAAAACAATTTGTATTAATAATAAATAAGTATTTTCACGAATATAATAATGTCACGTTTAATCAACTGATTGGATACATGACATATTAAACTAACAATTATTATCCTTAAATTTTACAAATGTTTATCATAATGGGTATTTGTTTTTCATAAAAATGCTATGTATTTTTCCTTTTAGCCTAAACTTCAGAGGGAGTATTAAAAAGAAACTTAAGCTCTAGATTATGATTTTCTAATGTATGACCATCAAACATCTGAGAATGATAAATCTCCAAAATGTAGTAATTAAAGTATTAAAAAGAAACTTAAGCTCTAGATTATGATTTTCTAATGTATGACCATCAAACATCTGAGAATGATAAATCTCCAAAATGTAGTAATTAAAATGTGATAAACTTGGATATAGATGACTTAAGTTTGGATTCTAGTAATGACCATTCACAATCTATAAAAGGGTGAATTGGATTTTAGTAGTTTACTTTTAGATCAAGTGATGATGGATGCCTAGAATCTAAAAATATGACTTCAAAAAATGCTTTGTTCGAGTTAGAGTCCATTATAATTTATATACCAAACCAATTAATTATTGAGGATATTCCTAACTTAGTGTTCAAGTCAGTCAGAATATTATGACATCATCATACTAAAAGTATTTCTAAACTTTCTAGTACAGTTAAATATCATATGAGTCATTATATGTATAATCATCATTTGTTAGAATCAAATATGTCATTTATAAATCAATTATATACTGTATCGATTTCTAATAATATACAAAAAAACCTTATCTAACCTGATATGGAAAACAAATATAACCAAAGTGATCAATTTTTTTTAGAAAAAATAAAACACAAGAACTTATTGATCCTCTATCAGGAAAAAACTATTTGGATATTGATGAATTTACATAGTGAAGTACAAGAATGATGGAATAATTAAACACTTTAAAGTAAGACTAGTGGTGAAAGGTTACACCTAGACCTATAAGATTGTTTTCATAAAGACATTTGAACCTGTAGCCAAAATAAAATAGTTTGAGCCTTACTATATTTTGTTGCGAATTTAGATTGGACATTATAATAATTTATGTGAAAAACACTTTTGTTCATGGTGAATTATTTGAAGAAATGTCTATGGATATTTCACCAATATAAATGATGCCTAAAAGATATAATAAAAGGTGTATAAGTTGAAAAAATCATCGTATAAATTAAAACAATCTCCTAGACTATGGTTTGGAAGGTTTGTAAAATCTATGATAACTTTTGTCTGCTATCAGAGCAATTCATATCACATATTATCATTGAAAAAATAGTTAGGTAATGTTATAATCTTTATTGTATACATATATGATATAGTAGTGGTTAAATGACATGATCATGAAGAAAGGAAGGAGGGCCCTATAAAATTATTTGTCTAAAGGATTTAAAATGAAAGATTGAGGTTCTTTGAAATATTTTTTTGGAATTGAAGTGTCTCAAGCTCATAAAAGAATCTTTTTACCTAAAATAAAATATGTCTTAGATCTTTTACAAAAGACATGTATGCCAACATATTGACTAATTGATACATTTATTAAAGAAAGTCTAAAGTTATATGTTGAGTCAAATCAAATATCATATGATGAAAAAAGATGCCAAGGTTTTATAGGAGATTGATATATTTAGCACACAAGAGACAATGACTTGAATTGTGCATTAAGTATCGTTAGCTAGTTTATGCATGTCCAGGAGAGAAACATATGAATCAATTATATGTATTTTAAGATATCAAAGTTCTAGACTTGTAAAAGAAATATTGTTTATTAAAACATAGGTTGTTAAAGTATAGATGCAAGTATTGATGCTTATTGGATTAGAGCAATAAATAATAGGCGATCTACTTCTAATAACTTTTACCTTCATAGATGGTTAATTTGTTATGTGAAAAAGTAAGAAATAAGTTGTTATTACTCGTTCAAGTATAGAAGATGAATTCATAGGTATAACTTGTTACCTATTTTTGACCCACAAAAGAAATCAGAAAAAAAAAATTACAAGAGGATACACATGAAGAAAGCCTAGAAGATTGTTAAAGTTGGTGATGAATGACCAAAATGACAAGTGAAAAAGTTGAAAGATTAGAATGTATAAGATTTGTAAAATTAGCGACCCAATTCTGATTGACAAAAGACCCATTCGGTGAAAATATTTTTATTTGAGGTAAAGAAATACAATTTGGATGAGTAAGAACTCAATAAAGATTTTGGAGGGAGTTTCATTAAAAGAAATTGAAGTTTAAGGGACTGAAATTGGACTTTGAAAAGTTTAAATGGTCAAATCAGGGGCTTAATTGTCAAAACTTTAAAGTTTGATAGCCAATTAAGGGTTTGATTGAATAAATTCAAAATCAAGAACTAAATCGTTAAAAGCATGAGATTTTAAAAGCTGAAATTGACCAAATCAGAAGCAAATTGAAGAAAATTAAAAGTTTAATAGTCAATTAAAGGTCCAAATACACAAATTATAAACTAAGGACCAAGATTAAAATGACGCTAAACTCTAGGATTGATGAGTGAGTTTGACAGAGGTAAAATTGCATGAAATTAAGAGTTTAAGAGGCAATTAAGAGTGCAATTAAAAGTAATTGAAAGAACAAGAACTAAAATATATCTGTCAGATAACCCATATGACGCGTCGTTCAACCTTTGTTCATCTTCTTCCTTAGCAGTTCATGATGATCAGGTTAACACATTCCAAGAGCTCGTTGTGGAGTTCTAAACCACCAAATAACATATGGTTTCTTGCAAATGAAAGAAGAACATCCCCTCTACAACTCCATTTCTATGATATTGGATGTTTACATCCCAATTCTTTCATAAGTCTCTAACATCTTGTCTCTAATCAACTATCACTCAATTTTCAGATTATGGGTTGATTGAATTGACACTTTCAATCTAGTGAATGTTGAGTCTCATACCTTTAAATTGAATAAGGTTGGATCTAAACAAAAGATGTGTACCCCCTCTACCAACTTCATGTGGTCTTTAACTACAATGATGTTGGAAGTGCTCTAACAAAGCCTCGCAAGTGGCCAACTCAATCAACCTTGACTATGATACCTATTGGTGCAAAACCACTTAACCTTTTCATGTGTTCATACTTCAAAGCTCCGAGAAGGTTCTTATTAAGAGTTATAAATTGTTCCTCTAATATCAAAATGTGAATAATGCATGCCTTTGTCTCTAAGCAATGGAAAACCACCTAGGCCAAAACTACTATTGCAAAAACAATTGAAGGATAGAGGTTTCAACTATGAAATTTGGTCTAGAATTCTCTTATTTTGATCGAAGGGCTACCTTTGATCAATCTTTGATAAAATACATAGAAAACCATAAAACAAATCTATAAATACCCTTGGAAATTCGAGAAAAAAAGAGGAGGAAGAAGAAAATAAAGGGAAAGAAATATTGAGAAAATATCATAGTTGTGAAGGTTCATGAGCCTAGTATAAGGTTTTTTTCATCTTTGAAAGGGCAACAAGTTTGTGGAAACAAAACCTTACAATGTAATGCAAAGAAAAGCAATAATTGTTCTTATGATTTGAAGGTGCATTTCTTAATCTAAAAGTATGGAAATATGTTTGTAATGTTTGAAAAGTAGGGAGGTGCTTGTTTCTTCTTTTCTGTTGTAGTTTTTTATTATATGGTTTGATGTTGTTCTCTAAAGAATTTTAAGATGTGTTTGATTCTTTTTTATGTAATAAAAGCTTTCTAATTAAGTTAGTTTTTGATAAAATAACATTTTTGTTTTCTTAGTTTTGTTAATGCATTGATAAGCCATGTTATTAATCTTGAGTTTATAAGGCTTTGGTCATGACCAAAATATGTTTTGAAAATTATTTTTGAATCCAAATTACATGGATAAACTTGTTGTTTTTATTTGTCAGTTTTGAAAAATAGGATTTCATGGATTTTTTCATGATTTGTTGTTTTTAATTGTTTATTTTGATTCAAATGTAAATGATTATGACAATGTGGTTTGTGTGAATAAAAAAGATTCGGTTTTGAGACTTGGTATGGATTTCTGGGTTTGGCAGTAGGCTGATGCATTTCTAGGCAAAATTTGGGAATGTTCTTCCCAAGAACATTGCCTTAGCTACGAGTTTTCGACTTGATTTATTTCATTTCTTTGCATCCTCACAATTGTATGACATCATTAGACAATAATTTAGGGTCTTCATGCATCAATAACACATTTTTAAGTGTTAATCTTAGGGTTTGGTTTCAAACCGAAAACCTCTTTCAACAAAATCATGTTGATTTAATGATAATGGAAGCAAATAGACCCTTGATTCTTGATTTATGCTTGATTGAGAACAAAACCCTGTCTTTTATTACTTGAAATCTAGTCGTGTTTGATGTTTATGTTGCTGGGTTTGACTTTGAATTTTCTTCATTGTTCTTTGTGTTTTTTGTTTTCTTGATGTTTGATATGTTTTCGCAAAAAACTTTTACGATTTTTATGTTTTTTTTTAGTTTTGATTTTATTTTGGTTTAAAACTCTGTTTTAGTTTAGTTTTGGGTTGAACCTTAGTTTTTGGTTCGACCTATGGTGGAATCAATGTTTTCGGATCAACTTGGTCGGGTCAAAATCGGGCCAGTTGATAAAGGTCTATTTGGTTTGCTAATATTTTGTGAATGAGTTTTTGGCCTAAGGAGTTGTTTGACAAACACATTTTTAGACTTATTTTGACCGCTTTGTTTTTGAATAAAAATGGGTTTTGCCAAACAAATCCCAAATAAATTCCAAAATCTTTTAAGACCAATCTAAATTTTTTTATGGATCCCTTGCACCTTTTTCCATTATTTTCATTTAATATCAGGATATCATACTTAAACTGTAAAATGTGGGTCTGATATTAAAATACTCGCTTTTCACTGAAATTTTGAAAAGAATAAAAAATTAAAAAAAATCTTCTCAATTGAAAAATATAATAATTCTTGATAAATGGATCATGAATTCGGGTATGAAAAGATGTAATTATAGAGAAATCAAGGTCGAAAACTAATTAAACTTTAAAAAGTTTTTAACCGTGATAATTACAGTGAAAACACCTTTCATTTTAGATTTTTTTGTTAATGAATAAGATTTGTCTATGAATATTAAAGATATTATATTTAATTTTTTTGTGTGGATTTATATAAATTAACTTTTATAGACAATCAAAGTCAGAATCTCTTGAAAAAAAGAAAGTTAGGCTTGGATTGATTTAATGGCTAACACGATTTGGAGTAATCAATATCCTCATTGTTAAAAAAAAAAAACAAAACTCAAAGTCATTAGTAATTTACCCATAACATGACATGGATAGAAAAGAATGTATATCCTATGAAAATACTGAATAATTATTTTTGATATATGAGGTTCAACCGTTCAAGGAGGAAAAAAAAAAGGATTTTATATAATTCCATCACCCAAATTGAGGGCAGAAGACAAGAAGTCTCAATATCCAAAGGAGGCTCAACCACCCAATGCAGAAGTCATATTCCAAAAAAGAAAGAAAGAAAGAAAGGGAGGGAGGACAAGTGCTTATCCGTGAAGATTATACAGTACTGTTTGACCCATTAGTACATTATAAAGTGAAGATTCCTTGGAACTAAGACCAGAATAGGACACATACATACAAGAGAAGCAAGGCAAAGATGTTTTTATGGTCACTCTCTTTCACATTCTTGGTCTTAAACTAGCACGAACAAGAAAAGAAAAAATAATGCGCTGCATCCAATCAAATTGCTAGGAATATTAACAATAAAAACAAACCAATTATGAACATGTAATAATAAGGTCGTTGGGGATTAGGTGTAAAGTTAGGGGGCGGTGGTTCATCTTCCATCAAACAAATATTGAATAAAAGTGTAATTTGGAGACTTTGAAGAAGTCAAAAGAAAGAAAGAAAAAACTAATAATCCCCTCGCTCTCTCTTTCCCAGGGAGAGGTTGTAATTATTGTGATCAGAAAGGGGTGGTCCATTTCACCCCACCGTCAGTCAATCTTGTTCCAATGAGGGGAGGGTTAAAAAAAATAAAAATAAATTAGACAAAGGGAAGGAGTAGGAGGGTATAAAAAATAGTAATCAAATGGCAAACACTCATTAAAAGGGGTGCATGTGTCACTCATTATGCCATTCCATTGTCTTTCTTGTGGTTAAGTGTGCATTAATTTTCTTTTAATCTTAATTGTTAACAAGGGTTTTCTAGTCTTAATTTATAAGCTATGATCCTTTGAATAATGATTCTGTGGTCTGTGGACCCATAACTACTGCATTTTAGTCCTATAGTTGCCAATCCATTATGTATATACCCTTCAACTTAAAACTTACTTCATAAGAACACACGTTTTGCAACCCAAAGATTGTATATTGATCCTACGAGTTTTTCTTTGTTATCTTATTTTATAAGTTTACCTAAATCTTTTTCATGTAAACTCTCATTTAAATATTTATAATTTGTGATTTCATGCCATCATCTTGATTTCAATTTTTTAAAGAAAAGAAAAGAAATTGTGAATTGTTTTCTTGAATATATACAATAATGTGAGTGTGGATGGTCGATTGAAAGAGATTAAAAAGGAATAATATTAGTTTATCATCTTGAATGATGCACGTTCCTTGTAAATCAACCACACTATAATAAAACAATAAAATGAAGTAATAATCACAAAGCAATCTTTCTAACAAAGTTTCCATCTCTTGAGCAACGAGCATAATTAATTGCTAGCATTTATATCCTCCATTAAGGAGTATATATATAATTGTAATATTTCGTTTTGAATAAAGGATCCGTTAGCACATTTTCTTCTATCTTTATCTATTTTGAATTAATAATGGAGATACTATCAAACTTGCTCTTGTTGCCCTAATTTCATGTAGTGGGCTAGCTCTCTCAAAGAACGTATGGGAAGATGTTAACCCTAATTTCATGATTGGTGTGTTGACAGTTTAGTGACAATAATGACTTAGGAAATACGCTTAAGAATATCTATCGGAAAAGGAAAATAAGGGATTTATTGATTAATAGAAAAAAGATAAGAAGTTATTGATATTTTGGTCCTGAAGATCGATGAACTTATCGTTGCCTTTTCATAATAAATTTGCTTGGCTGACCGTTCAGAACCCCTTGGTTTGGTCCTAACCCTACCTCTAAGAAGCGTTTCTTGCGGTGTGTACGTGTATGCAGATAAAAACATTCCTGCACAAGAGACAAACCAACTTCCAATTGTAAAATAATAAAAACAAAAGTTATTATTAAGCCCTGTTTTTGGTCGTTCTCAGTAAAGTTTTTTTTTTAAAAAAAATTAAATGAAAAATACTTTCTAAAAATTAAAAATTATCTTAATTTATTGATTATTTACTCCTTAATATTTTGATTGTTATATATTTTTTTTGAATTTTTTTCAATTTTATCTTTTAAAACTTGATTTTATTTGATTTTTATATTAATTTTGGTCCTTATTCTTTTTATTGTTATTTTAATCATATAATAATATAATAATAATATAAAAATTAAAACCCCATTGGTTTCGTCATAACTCTACCCCTCTAAGAAGCGTTTCTTGCGGTTTGTATGCCACTGCTTGTGCTTGTATTTATAGTAACATATGGATAAAAACATTCCTGCACAAGAGACAAACCAACTTCCAATTGTAAAATAATAAAAAAAAAGTTATCATTAAGCCCTGTTTTTGGTCGTTCTCAGTATTTTTTTTTATTTTAAATAAAAAACTTTAAATGAAAAATACTTCCTAAAAATTAAAAATTATCTTTAATATTTTGATTGTTATATATTTTGTTTTGAATTTTTTTCAATTTTATCCTTTAGAACTTGATTTTATTTGATTTTTATAATAATTTTGGTCCTTATTCTTTTTATTGTTATTTATTTTTCTCTTATTCTTTTGTTAATTGAAGTTTATTAAATATCAGATTTAGTCTTCATTATTTTGATTGTTATTTATTTTATTTAAAATAATTTATAAAATTTAATTTTATTTTCAATTTCATCATCCTTCAACTTTTTTATTAATCACATTTAATCTATATTCTTTTAATAAACTTGAAAAGAAAATTAAAATATTAATAAATTATTTTCCAGCTCATCTTACATGACATGACTATATAATAAAAAATATTTTTCAATTCATTTTTCAAAACACTAACAAACATTAAAAAATAATTTACTTTCTAAAATTTCACTTTCTATATGAACAACTTTTCAAAAAAAATTACATTTCGACCAAGCAAATAGACAAGGTTCATTAAATTTTTAAAAATGAAAATTTGCATCAATCTAGTTTGAAAAAGTAATAAATAAATAAATAAATAAACTCCCAGCATCCTATATGAGTATCTTATTTGAATATATTGTAAGCTCATAAATATTTATCACATAAGATCACTATATTGAGATATGATGTTATTCCAAATCCTTAATATTTAATGACTTCATAATGGATCGTGGAGATTTTATGAGTTTAAGATGCGTTTTTCTTAGGAATGAAATCCTTGTAATATCAAGATTATGACTAATCCACTATTTATTAGGATTACGATATATTTCTAAAAATATGTGCTTATGTATATTTTTATTGTTTATTAGAAAAAATATTAGCAAGAGCCCGTAAGGATTGAGTATACTTGAAATTCATATTAGAGAGTTCCTTAAAACTATATATGTTCTGGTAATAGTAGAATTTATACTCCTTGTTTATGGATGTAGGCTTATCCAATCTAGCCAAAATCACTATGTTATGTGATTTTTTTTTATACTTGGTTCCTTATGATATTCTCTATATCTGTGTATGGTTTTTAACAAATTAGTAGCAAGAATTTTGACAAAGTTTGATGGAATCAATAGTTAGCCTATGACAACTTAAGATAAGAGCAATTTTTTTCAAAACAAAAAGACTATAAAATATTCTCGAGAGTAACGAAACTTATTGATATTATACATGTTTTTTATATGAAGAAGAATTTGGTTTATAGGTACTCTTAATTATTAAAAGTACAGTACTCTACTAAAAGTAGAGTTATGATGGTTAGCTAGATTGTAATCTACTAAAATAGTTACCTTTAGATAACAAAAATAAGTTAGGGAATTGATTGTTGAAGCTGTCTTCCATTTAGTTTTTTTTGTTTGTCTAAGATAATTAATTGTAGCTTTAAAAAATCATTTTAAAACATGGAAACTTTTGTTGCTTTCCTTTAACCTTCCTTGTATGATTAGAAAATTTTCCAAGATAAGCTAACCAATCTTTCATTAAATATCATCAACCCTTTTTTTTATGTAGTTAAGATGAATAAGAAATCCTTATAAGAAAAAGATTTTGGAACATTAATGAATACTTTCCATACTTAAAAATTATATCGCAATCTATTAAAGATCTTTTTAGAACTAGAAAATTCCTAAAACAAGTTGTCACATCCTTTTAGTAAAAGGATCTTTGCCAAATAGGAAGTTCATAAGACATAGAAAGTAAATAACAAAACTCGTACAATATATTTTCATATATCTTGCAAGGCTTTTCTAAACTCTGATTGACCTGATATTTTACCCAACATTTAACAATATGTCAGGAAACTTTGGGTAAAATTTCAGCCCAATCTAATGGTTGGATTGAGAAGTATGATTATTGTTGTAAAAATGGTAGTAGGTACAATTATGCAAAAATCCGAATTTTTTTTGTTCAATTCTTTCTTGGATCGTATCAGAAAGGATTCTATTTTTATCTTCGTAAAACTTTTTTTTTCTCTTTAAACCATCCTAAAGCATTTGTTAGCTCTAAACTAATCTTAGACAAAGATAGCATATATAGGATGAATTACCTACCATAGAGTAAACTCCATACACTATTTGTTGTTTAATATTACATACAACTATTCATTGAACTACAAAAGTAAGGTTAGAAATTTGTTTCTCAAGTTTTGATGTCACTTCTACCTTGTTCACCTTTCTTAGTGCTAATTTTGATCTATTATTAAATTGTTGTGAATTTATTGCCATATTAGATATAAGTGGTTTTGTCTGCTAAATTCCCTTCAATTGCAGCATTTATCATGCTTATTTCCATTTGTAAAAATCATTCATAAAAATATTGGATTAAGAGCTTTTTACTAAATTAATGATAAGACAAAATGCACATTAACTTCTTGAATTGCTCTTAATACTTAAACAAACTCTCTTCATAATGCTGCCAAATGCCATATATTTATTTTGAAATATTTATGTTCTTGTATTTAGGGAAATGGTTCTCAAGAAAAAATCTTCTTTATCTTATTCCATGTGGTAATAATGCCTAATGGTAGATAATACAACTCATTTACGTTGTTTGCTAAATAGAATGGAAAAAATCTTAACTTTACTTGTTCTTTAGAGATTCTAATTGGTTTTATGCTTTAGCATACTACATGGAACTTCTTAAGATGTTTATTTGGATATTCATCTACAAAACCATGAAAAGTTGGTAAAAAAAGAACCATTCATAATCTAATTTCAAAAGCAACTTCAAGTTGATGATATATAATGCAAAGAGGTTGTTGGTTGAGAGTTAGTGTTGCCAAATCCTTGAGAGTTTGGTTATTTTTTGCCATCTTTTCTTCTTTTTGCTTAGTTCATGGACTAAGTTAGATGGTATTATGCAATGCTCAATTGAACTTGGATGTTGTAGGTGGAAAAAAGTGCAAATTGCTTCTTGGATCTTTGCATAAATGATGTGAATTCCAAGAATTTTTTAAGTAATTGATTTGTCTCTTCTCCAATAGGTTCAAATATTCATAAAATACTAGAACAAAACAAAAACAAAAACTAATTAAGACAAATATAAAACAAAAATAATATAAATAACAAATTAATTGGAAAAAAAAATCCTTAGTGACACTAGAATAGATACTCTAAAATAGAGTATAAATTAAATCCTTCCGCTAACCGATATCGTTAATAAGTATGGTAGCAAGCAAGGGTCATTTTCACAAAATCTTCTTCTCAATTAACGACCTAATTAATCAAGAAGCATGAAACAAATCTAATATGATCACTAAAGAAATTGACTAAAAATTTAAAACAAACTAAAAACACCTTATATAATCTAAACACACATAAAATTTTGGATATAATATAATCACTAAAGAAAGTAAAACTAAAAACCCCACTAGATTTAATGAAATTGACTGAAAATTTAAAATAAACTAAAGACACCTTAATCTAAACACACAAAATTTTAGAGGATTTGGAGTAGATTTGATATATAAATTAAATTAAATTAAATATCTAGAAAACTAAAAAATTTAAAAAGGTTTTAAATAAAATTTAAAAATTGATAATAAATATGGCTAAGGAATCATTCTCCACTTCTTAACATGAAATGCACCCAATAATCAAAATTAATGTTTCATCTTATTTTGAATTTAACAACCTTAAAACAATTGCAAGTTCGATTATCTTGATCTTTCTTTTTTTTGTTCGTAAGTAAAATAAACTCTCTACTTGATCTCTTGTCATTAAACAATCTAGAACAAGATCTGTAAATTCAATTTAATGAAAAGAATAAATAATGAAAGATGTAAGTCGAATCAAGTAACAAACACCTATGTTTGGTTTTAATGAAAAGAATAAATAATGAAAGATGTAAGTCGAATCAAGTAACAAACACCTATGTTTGGTTTATTAGTCTTGCATTATACTTCTTGTTGTGAGGTAGACGACGTCGAATGGCGAAGCTACCTCTTACAATTGAAGGGTGTTTTGGATTTAATGATAACGTTATGATCAGAGAGTTTCAGGAGTTACCACCAAATTTTATGATCATTAGAAAACCTAATGGTTTGCGAGAATTTAGGTAAGGAGATTAGTTATGTAAGGAGAAAGCACATCACCCCCAATACACCCTGCATATAGAAGTGCATTGTTGATTAATTTTTAATCTAAAGCATGTTTCTATTTATTGATCTTGTCTAAGGTTCAAGACAAATTTCTCTTCATGAGAAAGTCTTTACCTTATTGGATTAAATCTTAACCATTCTAAGGCCCAAATTTTATCATCGCACTTATTTCCTAGATACAGATAATTTTTAATGTTTGTTTCTATCAATTCAATTAATTTAATATTGTAAGTATACAATACATTGTGAAGTTCATACCTCGAATATTAATTAAATTAATTAATTTTATGGTATTTTTGAAATTTTAACCAAAATCCTAATGGATAATTATAAATCAATTATAATATTTATTTTGTGTTTTTAAAACATGATAAAAATACATTTTTTTAATAAAATATACATGAAAAGTTTTAGAATTTGGTCGTATGCAATTAAAACATTTGGTTAATTATTTTTTTTATCTTTTCCATTTTTTTCCATCTATGTAACACAAAATAAAAAAAAGTAATAAAAAGAAAATGCAACACACATATGCATTCTATTTTTTTACTATATTTTTACTCATACACCTTAAAATTACATGTTTACAAACCATAAAAATTCAAAATGTAACAATAATTTAAAATACACACTAAAAATTCATAAATGTGTAAAATGGTTATCCCAAAAGTTAGAAATAGGTTTGAGAGATTGCTGGGAACTTATGAAGCACGCTAGAAGATTCTGGGATCACTGGATTATGAATCCATTTTGTAGAAGATGCATCGTTATAACATCTAGATCGATAACTTTTTTATTTTTACACCTCTTATATGGACATCTAATACTACCTCCATTAATATCTCTCGGATTAGATAATGCATAATTAATAAAACCCTGAACCCCATTACAATAATCCATCCTTCAGAACCCCTAGAGTGAATCTCGATACATTCATGAATGATCATCCATTACTTATATTAAACCTATTTAAATAATGATGATAACATGTATTAATTAACTACGTTAACTAAATAAATTTACAAAAATATTAGTTTAACTCAATCTTATTCAATCTATTTTAGTCTAGGTTACCTGAAAATTGACATGTGTCCAAACTTCTACATATTGTACTACATTGAAAATGCAGAGCTAGCATATCAAGGTTGGTTAATTTAGAGGATTACAGATTGTATGGAATGAAGAGCTATGACTGTCACATGTTTATGCAAGAAATTAAATTAAATCAACTGCTTTGTAGCATATATGTTGTTTATTTGCAGGATTAAAAATTATGGTAGCTTCTCGTATAGGGGAGGTGCTGCTGATTTTTTTTTTAAAAATTGAAATTGATATTTTTTTCGTAAATTTGTGTAGATGCCTAGGGGAAAATCGATTGCACATCGTGTGGATAGAATCGTTGCTAGTTCTTCTAACAACAATAATGGCAACCACGAGTCATTAGGTGTCGACCAAGAAGAGGCATTTGAGACACAGGCATCGGCTCATGACGCTGCCTCGTTGAGGAGGAGTCCCTTCACAGCGGGATTCATTCACTCGTAAGTACGAGGCACAGTGGAAAGATGACTTCTCAATGTAAGTTTGTTTTGCTTTCATAACGACATGTTTAATAATTTTTTTAAAAAAATAATATTTCATTAAATTTATCCAATTTCAAGTTTACAAACATTGAAGCTACTCGAACAATAACATCAACATTTAAATCATCGATGGAAATTCCATTATTTCAATGGAGTCAGGTTTTCAAATATCCTGAATGAAAACCGCAGGTCGATCCATGGTTTGCAAGGTTTAAGGTTAGTATTAACTTAATTTTTTTTATTAGGTTAATTCATTTACTTTAAAATTTTCTTTTTATAATTTTTTATTACAAGAAAAAATTTGAGTGGGATAAAGCTAATGATAATGTTGTAAGGAGGGTTTGAGAGAATCACGCTGCAACTAGGTAACATCGGAATCAGGATAATTTTTTTTATTCCAAATATTATAATTTTATTTCTCATTTACATATAGATAATTCGTTTATACCATATAGGTTGCATGAGTTTTGTTACAAGGCAAAAATAAATCCAAAAATATATGAAAGAAAGCAATCTACTAGGTTGAAACAACGTGGCGGGTTGAAAGGATTTCAGATGAGTAGAATACATTCAGCACGTGACATCTGAGTGTTTCACGCAATGGTACAGTCCGATGTGGGGAACTGGATCTAGCAAATTCATGGTTCATTACCACACACATTGGCTACTCCGTTCTATTTGTTTCGCATGCAATGCAGATTGTAAGATTTTCTATTTTTTTAATTTGTTGTTTTTTTATAAATATATTTAACTGATAATATTTTTTTTGCAGGCTATGGTTCTTGAATGTGAACCAAGCCCAATGGAGCTTTTTATGAAAACGCACGTGCGGACTGATGACCACCAAAAGTGGTGCAACAGTTCATGGATAGTCAAGCTCAACACTTTGTGGTAAGTTGGTTTTTAACTATTTTTTTCTTAAGTTATTATTTACTTGAATTGGGTGAATTTATTTTTTATTTTTAGGAGACATATAACAATTGGTTGAATGAGAGATATGGGGACGATCTTTTGACGACCTGGATATTGATCTAAATTTATGGTTGGAGGCAGGATCATCTGGTGGACCTGATAAAAATTGGGTGTACGAACTCTCTAACATTTTGACCGAGAACTTACGAACGACCCGTAGTGTTTTGACTATTGGATGCTCGCAATCGCTCTTGTGCACTCAATCTTCAGAATTCATGGCCTTATTAGACCAAAGTGTACAAGAATGTATGACCCATCTCAATGAAAAATATGAACGACTCTCTGTGAATTATAAAGAACTTCAACGAGTGGTAATGGAGATGAGATCACAGATGGATGATACATGTACACCCTCTTGTTGGTCATGCGGTACTAGGAACGACCAACCTCCTCATTCTCTTCTTTTTCCAGCGCCGCTTCTATTTTAGTTTTATCATATTTGAACTTACAAATGTTTAAATTTGTAATAAATATTTGATTTTTATATTAAGATAATTTATTTTTAAATATTTGAATTTTATATTAATTTAATTTTTTAAATTATTTTCTATTTATGTTTAATAGATTTTTTTAAAATATTTTTAAATTATTACGAACGGAGTTACCAACAGACTTATTATGTTGGTATATTCCAAATAATTGAAAAAGAATTACAGCAAATGCCAATGCTACTGTTAACTAACTGATAAAATCAGTCCGTTGGTATATTCCGAAGAGTTGGAAAAGAAAATCTGCAAATGTCACTGTAACTGTTAACTCACTAATAGAAATTTCTCTTGTCAATGATATGTTAAATAGTACCAAGGGAATTATTGACAAAATGAAGCAATATTTTTTTTTCCGGGCATGATCCGTTTGTAAAGCCATCTATAAATTTATTAACGACAGACTTACCAACAGACCAGAAATTACTGATGAGTGTTTTCCCGACAAATATTTTTTGTTCGTGATCCCGTTGGTAAAACTGTTAAATCTAGTGGTGAATTAATGTGTTTATTTTAATAAATTTTATTACGGTTTCTTTATACATTTACTATTTTATATGGATAATATGATATTGTTGCAAAGACTTGTCAAAAATTCATAAAGTAAACTTAATAATGAGTTTAATACAAAGAATCCATGAGGAGGCAAGAGGGTTTTCAAGATGGATATTAAAAGAGACATGTCCAGTAGTACATTTTAGCATGAAGAATGCTAGACTTATTGGTACTCCATTTGTTACTCATTTAAGACTATCAACACGCAATATCAAAAATTGGATAGGGATATAGAATACTTGACTCGTTTTCCATATTATAATGTAATTAGTAGTTTCATATACACTATAGTTTCATATACACTATAGTTTGCACTCATCCAAAAGCTGCAGTTTATGTGGTTAGTTTGTATGTGCCTAATCTAGACAAAGAATATTGACAAGCTGTGAGATGAATCTTTTGGTGTTTGAAAGGCACAACAAATACTTGCTTGGTATATGGGAGACAAATTGATTATGTTGATAGCTATATTGACTCTGATCATGTTAAAGATCTAGATTGTAGAAAATTAATCGCAAGATATGTATTTAACATTGGTAGTTATGCTATTCGCTAAAAGACCAATTTATAATTTATATTAGAATTGTCTATCACAAAAGTAGAATATTAGGTAATGACTAAAGCAATAAAAAAAATGTTATACAACTTGCCCTCGTAGTATAGGATCATCCCACCTTGTGACTGACACCCCTAGTAGCAGGTGCTTGTTTTATTTTGATTTAAATGGGTCTGGTCCTTCGAATTACTTATGGCCAACCCTTAAAATGTATCGATGATACAAACAAAAACAGATAAGTTTCTCTTGTTTGTGATAAGAAGAATTTAGAGAAGGAAAGAAATAAAAGAGAAAGGTGCTTGTTTATTGATTGCATGCCTTCTGTCTTCGGAACAGTGGCCTAAATAGGCTATTCCCTACAACGATAAACTTAATAATAG
>Ga0325403_1001486_pt1 | contig 19598 bp, 12 predicted proteins | sample PopdelMetagenome_19_FD_205665 | JGI IMG/M metagenome (GOLD analysis project Ga0325403, IMG submission 205665) | Populus deltoides microbial communities from Bellville, Georgia, United States - Xylem-PdKOR-R4 | ecosystem: Host-associated > Plants > Phyllosphere > Stem > Wood/Secondary xylem...
GAACTTGTATGTTTTTAATTATTGACAGAAAATCATATTTCTTGAATCTACGACGTCGTTCTCCCATTTGGCTTGTGCCTCGAATTTCTAAAACTTGATGTCATCAGCTTCAGTTTGCAAAAGCAAAAGCAAAAACGTGAACGTCAATCCAATCCAAAAACACCAACTTTTCTCTTTTCCTACACAAAAGAACCTCATGGGTATGCCTGAAATCGTTGATTTTGCCCGAAACTTCGCTGTCATGGTTAGAATCCAAGGCCCTGTAAGTCCCTCGATCACCTACCTATACACAAATATGTGATTTCGTAGCTTAACAATGAATTGGTGTGATTTTTTTAATGCAATTCCTTTTTCTTTAGGACCCGAAAGGACTAAAGATGCGAAAACACGCTTTTCACCAATACAAGTGAGTGAATCTGTTTTAAAAAAATGTTATATATTGGAATACAAATATGCCTTCTTTTTGGTTTTAATGTGTTCTTATTGAAGTTTATTTATCTGGGTATCCGTAGTTCTGGCAAGACAACACTTTCAGCTTCTGGGCTGTTATTACCTGACACCCTTTATGATGCTGACTTGGCTAACCGGATTTTGGAGGGTAAAAGCCAGGGTCTTGGGTTGGTAGTCACAGTTGCTTCTGTTATTGAGCCTTTTTTGTCATCAAAACATAGAGAGAGCATTTCTCAGGTTTGAACTCCTTTAATTTAATGTGTAACTGGATTTGTTTCGCTGTCTTTGTTTCTTTTTTTAATGTGAATTGTGGAGTTGTTATGTGATTGCAGAGTCGACCTGAGCTGATTCCTGGTGCTCAAATTGATGTTATGGCTGAGGTATGAGATAATAACGAGCAAGTAGTTAACTTGGCTGAAATGTTTAGTAACTTGAGTTAATGTTTGAATGTGTTTTGTTTTGCAGGGAAAGTCGGATTTGAGGAAAGGTGCAGATGGGGGTTTGGATAAAGGAACTTCTCACTGGCTCCGCGCACAAGTTATTAGATTGGTAGGCATTTTAAGATGGCTTATCTGTTTTACAGAACATTGAGGAAGCCTTAAAAAAAATGCAATTTATTGTGATTGCATGAAAACGAGTTATCTTACACTAGCAAACTAAGCGTGAGATTTTGATTTTCGGTTACTTTGTTGTGTAATTTTGGCAGTCAAGTGGAGCATGATGGTTTTGGTAGATTCGTCAATGCATGAGATAACTAAGTAAGATATGGGTTGATCTGGGACATTACTTTGGCTTTGTGTGTCTTAAAGCATGATTTGACATGCACATTCATCACTCTAAGTGGGATGGTTTGCGGTATTTGAAGGCCAATGGCAGTGAAAAATTCGACTTTGTTGTTTTTCATGAGATCCAATACTGATTCCATGTTATTCTCTATGATGGTGCCCGTGCTTCTAGTTTTCATGGTAGCCTTAATTATCAATTGGTAAGATTTAAATAATGTAGAGACAGTGAATCGATGTTGCATTTCATTTATGCCAGATGTCAACTACCGCTTAAACTTATGATCACGATGTTGGAAATCTCAATTCACACTGGTGTTCAATGATAGTGATACGTCTAGATTTCTTGTCAAATAGCCCTAATTAATCGATTTTCTATGAAGGTTGATGTTCCTCTATCTTCTCTTGCTCTTCAATCACTCGTAGAAGCTTCTTCAGGTTCAATGAACCATGGATGGGAGGTTGGTTGGTCTCTAGCTTCACCCGAGAATGGTCCTCAGTCTTTTATGGATGTTGTCCAGACACAGGTTAGTAAGGGCCAAGGTTTCCCAAAGGACTATCCTCATCGAATCTGAACATTTGAGATATGGGATAAATAATGCTAAATTGATCCTCTCAGATTGAGCATGGAAATGAATCAATTGCTGAGAGCCAGAGACGTGCAAGGGAGGAATCTAGTAATCCAAGTATTATGAGCAAGTCGACCACTAGAGTTGCTATTCTTGGCGTTTTCTTACATTTGAAGGTAAAGTGTACCTTTTATTTTTCTGTTCTTATCTCTCCTTTTGATATGCCACTTCATGACAAACCATCTACATGTATTTTTGTGTTATAATTCCTTTACATTTGATGCTATAAAATATAGATGTGAATTTTATCATTTAGGATCTGCCCAACTTTGAAATATCGGCATCAAGTAGAAGGGGGGATTTTCTTTTAGCAGTGGGTTCTCCTTTCGGTGTCCTCTCGCCTGTGCACTTCTTTAACAGGTTTTGTTCTTTGCTTTTCCAACTTTTTTTGATTTCTATAGTTATTTTGAATTCTTAGATCACATTTCTGATTATTTATTTTTTGTCAAAAAGCATAATACAGCACATAGATCTGGAATTCGTACTGTCCATTCTTAAATGGTCATATAGGTGACACTGACTTCTAGTTTGGTTGATATAGTGACATTAATACAAAACGATATTATTTATTTACTTTATTTTTCAGAGTACACCTGAAAAAGAAATATCGATATTCCGTGGTCATCTAGCCACTCGAATTTAAACTGGGTTAAATGTGTGTCTGTGTGCATATATGGGTGTTTGAATAGCAAAAACTTCCTCTGCACTCATTGCACTATTGCTATCTCATGCATTCCATGAAGTTTCATTGTCTAATTCTCTTTATACTTGCAGCTTGTCAGTGGGATCCATTGCCAACTGCTATCCTCCTAGATCATCTGACATATCATTGCTGATGGCTGACATTCGGTGTCTTCCAGGTGCAAGCATTTCTCTGTCATATTATCTGTGACTCTTTCATCCTTTACAATTCTGATCCACTTTGCCGCTCAATATGCCAGGAATGGAAGGTAGTCCAGTTTTTTGTGAAAATTCAAATTTTATTGGCATATTGATTAGACCATTGCGGCAAAAGAGTAGCGGTGCTGAAATCCAGGTAACTTGGAATGTTCTCAATTTGATTTGTTTAAATTATCTGGTAGTTAACAGATCATACAAATCCTAGCCTTGGGTAACAGCTGGTGATTCCGTGGGAAGCCATTGCACTTGCTTGCAGTGACTTGCTGCTGAAGGAGCCTCAAAATGCGGAAAAAGGGATTCATATTAATAAGGAAAACTTAAATGCTGTAGGGAATGCATACAGCTCTAGTTCAGGTGGACCCTTCCCTCTTAAGCATGGGCATCATATTTCTTATTGCTCTTCACCACTGCCAGTTGAGAAGGCTATGGCTTCTATTTGTCTTATTACCATTGATGAACTTGTATGGGCATCTGGGGTTCTGCTTAATGATCAAGGTCTGATACTCACAAATGCTCACCTATTAGAACCTTGGAGGTTTGGGAAAACAACTGTAAATGGTGGAGAAGATGGAACCAAATTGCAGGATCCTTTTATTCCACCTGGAGAATTTCCTAGATATAGTGAAGTTGATGGCCATGAGAAGACACAGAGGTTGCCACCAAAGACACTGAACATTGTGAATTCTTCTGTTGCTGATGAGAGCAAGGGATACAAACTGAGTTTGTCTTACAAAGGCCCTATGAATATACGTGTTCGTTTGGATCATGCTGACCCTTGGATTTGGCGTGATGCTAAAGTAGTGCATGTTTGCAAGGGACCTTTGGATGTTGCCCTTCTGCAGCTTGAGCATGTTCCAGACCAGCTTTTCCATACCAAAGTCGATTTTGAATGCTCATCTTTGGGATCAAAGGCGTATGTTATTGGACATGGACTATTTGGACCACGATGTGGTAAATGCTTGCATGCTTTATATTTTTCTTGTTAGATTTATTCATTCAGGAGTGTTGCTTTTCTGTACTCGTGTCATTCTTGAAGAACTTAAATATCGGGTTATAGCTGTTATAAAAGAATGTAATTGACTCAGTTTCAGACATTTTTTGGTTTCTCCCCTTTCTTGAAGCTTACTTTCTACTTTGGAAATGGTGGTTTGATAATTCTTTTGGTACTATCAAACTAGACTTTCAACAATACATGATGTCATTTATGAAGTTTATCTTGTATTTTTCTGAAGTGTTATGTATTTGTTGTGTGGTATACTGTATGTTAAGATAGATGGCCTTATCCTTAAATCCACTCTCTGATGTGGTCATATCTTTTCATTTGTGTGTTGTAGTGCTGCATAGAAATGTACACATGAAAGCTGATTTTTTTTTGTTTTGTTTTTTTTTGTGCAAAAATCAATGTTTCTATATTCATATGATGTTAACTAGCCCATATCATTTATTGTTTGTGGCTTTCTGCTAAATAGATAATTCTATTAGCTAGTTAACTATGAAGATTCTCTTGATTTTTTTTTGGCTTTACTTCATGCTTTTTAATAAATCTGTTAATGCCTTGAATTTTGCAGGCTTTTCCCCCTCTGTTTGCTCTGGAGCAGTGTCAAAAGTAGTCAAAGCAAAGGCACCATCATATTGTCAATCTGTTCAAGGAAGGAATTCACACATTCCAGCAATGCTTGAAACAACAGCTGCTGTCCACCCAGGTGGTAGTGGTGGTGCTATCGTTAATTCAGAAGGTCATATGATTGGACTTGTTACCAGGTACTGTTGCTTTATTTTCTTTTCCTTTGTTGTTAGATGGTTCCATTGATGGCCTTTGGTTATCATTCCACAATGGAAACTGTTTGCCTCTTGGTATGAGCATATATAATCCATCCAAAGTTTGTGGTGGTTGCTCATGGACTTGGCATGATGGGCTATGTGTCGCAGGCCAAAATGTCAGCAAAGACATGATGTGACATGCCTGCATTCATCGTAACTTCTCTTTCTAGTATTAGTATTCTTGGCACATGCATTGCATGTGTATCAATAAATGTTTTATAAAAAATGTTAAAATTAGTTCTACGAAAATGATTTTTGTTTTTGATAAAACACGATGTAGGAATGAAATTTGAATAAAACCACATATATAATACAAATACACAAGGTACAAATGTGAATAAAAATCTTATTCTACCTTTTGATCAAGGAGTCTTTTTAATATTAATAGAGTTTGTTAAAAGGATCATTTTCTTTAAAGGAGTCAAAGATAACATAAGAAAAGATTCATAAAATTTTTGTTATTCCTTCTTACCATATATTTATAATCCAAGGATCCAATTAATAAGCTGATAAATTTTTATTTTTTTTCATATTTTAATTTTTGGCACGTGTTGAACTACTGCAAGTATTTTTGGAGTTTCACTAGTCAAAATAAAGTACAATAAGGTACTATATAGGTTAGAGGTGATTTAAGAAGCTTATTTTATATTATTTAAGGTTTATATGATGTATAAATAGTCATATAATGGAAAAACAAAATTAACTTATTTTTTAGGGATTATATTAATGCTTGCCTCTTACTTGATTAGAGATAAAATTGAATTTACATATTAGTATTGACATATATTTTGTTTTGTGAGATTAAAAAAAGTATTTTCCTTTTATATTAAGTAGAAGTATTTTTAATTTTAGCATGTATAAACTTTTTTTTAAGATAAATATATTTGGTATTTATAAGTAAAGGGCACTTTTTTTTCTGTGCTTGTGAGCTCTCAAGCAAGTCTTCTATTTTGTTTTTGTCATTTTCTTCTAATTAAGATCTTCAGTGCTTGCAGATTGAACTTCTATATTTAATGAGATATATTCTTGGTACAGCAATGCAAGGCATGGTGGTGGAACAGTTATACCACATCTGAACTTCAGTATTCCATGTGCAGTTTTGGCTCCAATCTTTGATTTTGCAAAAGGTTGTTCATCTGAACCTGGTTTTGAGATCACGTTGATAATGAAATGAGTTCTTCTATAATCCCACATAATTTAGATGCTCAAGCTCATCATTGCAAAGTGATATGCTTTATTAATTAATGACCATGAACACCAAGAAAGAAATTTTTTTTTGAAAATCAGGTTTCATAAAAGTTATTAAAGATTATGTTTCTATTGGATTCTTAGTCTTTACTAAGTATTAGGGAATATAGAAACTATAGGATTTAAATTGATATGTGATACAAGACGAATCTATTCAATTCATGTGTTTTTGATGTTTGCTATTGTAGTCTGCTGTAGTTTATGAAGGTAAAGCATGCTTGTGAATGCTGACAGTTTTTCTCGTGACAGATATGCGGAATACTTCACTTCTGCAAAATCTTGACCGACCTAATGAACACCTTTCTTCGATATGGGCATTAATGCCACCACTCTCCCCCAAACCAAGGCCTCCTTTGCCATCTCTGCCAGAGTCAGTACTGTATGATTATGAGAAACAAGTGAAGGGGTCTAGATTTGCTAAATTCATTGCTGAAAGAGAGAAGCTTTTCAGAGGGACACCTCAACTAGGCAATGCAAAGAGCATTTCAAGTGTTATTTTTCCCAGTAAATTATGACTGCCATTTTGTGCCACATAGGAGGGTAGCAGCATTATAACTCGTATCAGAATGAGGCTTTGAAACCTCTCACTGTAATGAGCTTCAGTCTGCACACAAATTGCGAATTGGATGAGGAATGAAGTTGTCAGGGGCTGGCAAAATGAAGAGTGAAAAGGTCAGAGCGCATGCCCCTGCGAGTGGAGGATTGTAACATAATTGAAATTCAAATAATATTCTTGTACACAAATCAACACTATTGCTGGTTCGCCTTTTCTGTATGTTATTTATAATTCAGAACTTGACAGATTTAAAATTCTTTTATCGTAGTTGATACAATTTTAGATCACAGTTGCCTCGAACCCTTGTTATCACTCGCAGGTTTCTTCAACCTAGGGTCATTATCTCTATCAGCTTTAACTTCTTGTGTTTGAAGCATCAGAGGAGGTGTTTAGACTCTCCTGGTACAAGACGTGTCAAACACTAGCATTTCCCCCCCCTATAATACTCGAGGCATCATCGCGTCAGCTATTGCACACCATGTTGTAGTTTTTCATCGGCGAGGTAGGTGTGTTTGACTTACAGGTTTTTTTTAACGGTTGTGTGGATAGATGCATATGTTGCGTTTATATATATATATATATATATTAAAAAATAGGTTTAAAATAACAATTTTAGTTGGGATTTAAAAAAAATATATGATTGGTTAAAATTATAGTAAATTAGATTTTTACATTTAAAATAAATAAAAAACATGTTTTCATGAATAGAAAAACATGTTTTAGCTTTTATAAAAACGAAGTTTGAAACGGGGCTCGGTGTAAAAAAACAAAAGTTCCTTAAGATTAAATGGTCTTTAAACAAGTGTTACAGAGCATAATTGAAAATGTATTAAAATATTATTTTTTATTTATATATATTTTTTGATATAATTACATCAAAATCATAAAAAAAACACTTAAAAATATTAATTTAATATATTTTTCAAGTAAAAAATAATTAAAAAAATAATTTTAACCTAAAAAATAAACACTCCTTAATTAAGCTATTCATATTCGAAGTAGGGCATGTGCATTTACAAGTTTCTTTCTCGCAGTCTCTCCTCTCCTACGATTCAAAGATGTAAGAAGAAAATTTACTTACCATCCAAAATAAAAAAAGCCTGAAACAGTTGCAAGTTGGGACGACCAAATGCAGAACGCCAATTATTGTCCAGGCAAAAGCTATCAATCCTGGGTTTATCTAGTGATTCATTGGTTTGGAACCAGGTTCAAAACAGGGTTTTTTTAGAATTGCATGAGTTCACTAGCCAAAATCTGGATGCCCTTATGGATCAACCTGCAACTTAAATTACTTAACCAAAACTTGGGTTATACTTGGTCAATATTTTTTTTAAAAATAAATTATTTAAAAGATATCGTTTTAGTTTTTTTTTAAAGATAATTTGTGTGTAAAACCATATCATTACATTAAAAAAACACAATTGAATCGGGTCAACCTGCCACCCTATAAGTTGACGCGCCTAACCTGTGTCATCCATTACAACGTTTTTGGTTACTAGAGATGGCTCCCGTGATTAAAAAAAAAATATAAGGTTTGAATTTTTGAACTCTAAAAACCAAGATTTCAATTATTTTTTCATTTCAAAACATGAAAAAACATTTTATAAATCTCTAAAATCACGTTTCTAATAACGAAATACATTATAATTTGGCTAAAAATTCAAAATCAAACCAAAATTTTGCGAGCTTCAATCTATTTTTTTGGCATCATTAAAGGTGAAAACCACTTTCATCGAGTTTCTCTTTTAAAAATGAATCCATAGACACCAAAATTAAAGCTTTTAATGATTGTAATACGGTCACCCGAAAGCTTTTTTTCTTCTTAAATTTTTTAGTTCTGTCCTATCTAAAAATCCAAGCATTGAAATGCAAAAAAATAAAATTTGATACTAAAATGAAAAATTCATAAATAGAAGGGATCAAATATAAAAATTAAAAATTTAGGGACTAAAGGGTATTTTCATGCGCCTTTTGAACGGTAGACATGGAAAAAAGCTTTTATTTTTTATCAATATCAATTTTTAACCTTTTTCTTTTGATTTTGTATTTTTTACAATATTTAGAAATTGAATTTCACAAAATTTACCCACCATTTTACTTTGGAACCATCTTCGAACCCTAGACGTATGATAGCATGCAATGAAGAGAATAAAAAACTCTAGGACAATGAAAACAAATCTCCTTTCATAAACAAACCCAAAACTCGAGGGACCAAGAAAGGAGATTTGCACAGTGAACAGTGTTATAAATAGTAAAATGTGAGAGGATGCATAGTGGTGGAAGGAACAGTGATTGACCATCCTCTTTCAATAGTAAAATTAGTTTTTAAATTGAGTGGATTTATTTTTTAATGAATATACATTGGATGACTTAATTTTATTTATCACTCGATTATGGAGGGATTTAGAGCACGAAAGTTCTTCCTATAACTTGATCATTAAAATAAAAAAATATTGCCAACTTATTGAAACACCATCCAGATTTTTGAATCAAATAACATACTCTTCACATTATGATAATTCAATTCAAATCGATTAAATTATAAACAAGCTGTGATAAATTCACCCCATAGATAGAGACTACATTGTTTATAACTCTGTCTAATTATTGAATGTAGACAATGAAAGCAGACAAATATATGATAAATTTGAAGAATTTTTCGTCTACCAAACAAGGGAGCTAAATTCTGTGTTTTTTTTTTTAATTACACCCTACAAGGTCGGACACTACACAACTAACATGCTTCAATTACAGCAACGGTCAAAGCCCACAACTTGGTTCCATCTGTTGAATGAGAAGACCCATCATCTCTCAGTACTCCCCATCTCTTTGTAGTTTGTAGGCAATCTCCACCTTCTTTACCCTCTCATTCGGCACCAATTGAGAATTGAGACGCAAAAACGATAGTGGAGATGCTTAAGAGGGTAGTGAATGTGGGTCGTTTTGTTGATAGATACTGGTTTGTGTTTATGAGTCATTGCATAGCTTTGTGGTTTTGACAATGGATTGTTGCTGAATTGTTTCTGTTTTTGTGTTTCATTAGGTGAAGCTGCAGATACATAATACAGAAGCACATGGGATTAAGTACAAGAATGGTTTGCATTGCACTACTAGGATACTACAGACTGAAGGAGTATGCTCTTTTAATGTTTTCTTGTGAGCCACAAAATTAACTCAATGATTTCTAAGTTGAATTGGATTGATAAAATGGAAATCTATATTTTCAATTGCGTTAATGATGGATTTAAGTATGTGTAACAATTTATGCATGGATAATTTGCAGACTTCTTACTGATCTGAAGAATTCAACAACATATTTTGTGGGTAGAATTTTATAAATATGCCTTTCCATGTTTGGTGGCTTAATGATATTGCTTAGTGATTTGTCCAAGGTTATTTGTATTAGTAAATTATGTAAAGTTAAAGATGATTCATGGGGAAACCTGTGAGTGAGAAGATTGTAGGTTTGATGATGTTAGTTCACCTATGAACTCATAAATTTCAGCAAAATGTTTCCGCCTTTTTGGTCTCTGGCATTATTTTAATGATTCTGTCACTGGAGTTGATTAAAATACTTTATGGTACCTTATAACAATCCTTGGTGCACTGCTTCTAGGCCATACACTGTCTTAGTAAAACATGTCATGAGTTATAGTGTGCCTGCATCTTCTCTCTCTGTTCGAGGGGAAGAGGTGAAGGTGTTTAGGATTTGCATGTTCCTGACATTTTTGTTTTTGAAAGTATAGCCAGATGATAATTGTCATTGACAGGTTAAAGGACTGTACAGAGGGGCATCGTCATCTTTTGTTGGGATGGCTTTTGAGAGTTCCCTTCTTTTTGGCGTATATTCTCAAACAAAGCAGTCATTGCAGGTCTGTGTGAAGTTAATTGGAAGAACCTTTTTGTGCATATATATGTTTTGAAGTCACGTTGAGAGTTCAGTCTATTATGTAATTGGAAATAACCTCCTTCCCCTTTACTCATGAAGGGAGGATTGCAAAGTGATGCGCCTCGACCCCAAGTAGTAATTCCATCAGCAGCATATGGTGAAGCTATTATCAGTTTCTTATTATGCCCATCAGAGCTAGTAAAAGTAAGTCACTTGTAGCATTCATATATGGTAGTGCTGTCTCCTTTCTGGTGTTTCCTCCTGTAGCATTATGGTGAAACTGAGTTTCTTCAGTTGAGGATGCAAATTCAAGGAACTGACTCCTTAGTTCCAGAGTGCAGTAGATACAGCAGCCCTCTTGATTGTGCCCTCCAAACAGTGAAAAATGAAGGGGTGAGAAAACCTTCTGTCTATTGGCAACTTAAATTTATGATGTGTCTTTGCTGATGGAAAACCTTTCAGGTGACAGGCATTTTTCGTGGAGGTTTTACAACGTTGTTGAGAGAATCTATTGGAAACGCAGTCTTCTTTAGTGTTTATGAGTATGTTCGTCATTACATGCATTTAAAATTGAAACCCACTTTATCTGAACGCAGCAATTTAGTTGACATGGGGATTGGAATTGTGACTGGTGGCCTTGGTGGCGTAGCTGTATGTATCCTGAAAACCTTGCATATCATTTGAAAAAAAAAAAATTGTTTGATGTGTTTCATGAAGTCATTAACAGTTTTACATTCTGATGTTATCCAGTTTTGGTCTGCTGTTTTGCCTTTGGATGTGGCGAAAACCATCATCCAGACATCTCCTGATAAAAGCTCCACAAGAAATCCATTTCTAATTCTGAACTCTGTAAGATGTCCTGTTCCTTTCTCTTTTTGTTGATTTTATAAGGATTCCCTACTTCTAATGCCAGGGGGCTGTCCAGTAGACTATAAAATATTGTTGTATAAAGAGAAAGGAGGACGTAATTAATTCTTTTTTTGATAGATCTACAGAAGGGCTGGACTTAAAGGATGTTATACGGGTTTGGGTCCGACAATAGTGAGAGCATTTCCTGCTAATGCCGTCGCAATAGTGACCTGGGAGCTAGCTATGAAATGCTAGGGATAAACCGTGACTAAAAGTGATAGCTAATTACCAAGGATTTCTAATTTTTCATTGCATCACCATTATTGGGTTTGACTCATGAAGTTCTCTACATTGGAACTGGGGTGATTCTAATATAAAATTTAAGCTCCAGATAGTATTTCTTCAAGAAGAGTGCTCTGATATTGGTGCCTGAAAGAGAAAATGATCCTTGTTTGACTTACCAGATTTTATGAAGGTTGTGGAATTAATTGTGTTGACAGGTCCCAATCAAGCTATGACTATGTAATGCAGAATCAAGTAGGCCAAAGATCTCTTTTAAAGTTTTATGCAATATTCTTTGCTAAGCCATGTGTTTAATGGCTATAACAATGGATTAAATAAATCTCTTGTATTTCATAAAAAAAATAATAATCCAATTGTCTCAATAAAAAACAATTAAATTGTTAACAAATACCTATATAAAAAAGCTTTGTTTTATAATGGAAACTTGCTTCATGCAATCAACCCTTCAAGATTCAATCGAGGCAAAATATTTTGTCCATAAACTGACTAATATATTATCGTCAGTTTGCAGAGACCAATCTTTGGCTATTCATGCAAATTATAGAAAAAGATGAATGATGAACTTAAATGGAACAAAAAAACTTCTGGAGGAACACCAACTAATTAATCTGAAGGGTAGGCAAATTAGATAGAAGACTTCCAGTCGCATCCATTTATTGAATATTAGTACACATCATAGATTATTATTATTATTATTATTATATTAAAGCTAAAAATTGACAGAAGAGAGAGAGCATATTGCCAGAGATCACATATTTAGATATTCTAACCAATCTAATTAAATAATGCATGGAAGAGGTCACTTGTGGGGAAATAACATGTAATTGTCTCCGTCTTTTGCTCTGTGAGCATACCTCCTGTACACCTGAGCAGTCCTCTCGTCAATTTGAGCCTTCTCCTTGGTTGTCAGACGAGCTTTTCCTACGCCGTTCATTGTGCCCCGCTAAACGCCTCCGGCAACTCCTTTTGCTGTCATCAAACTCAGATAAATCATGGAACCTACAGGCACCATTCCATTAATTGTTTTAGTGACAAATTAAATTTCTCAATTACGGAGTAGTAAGAACCTATTATTGAAAGTGGAAAATGCACTGCTCTTTTGTTTCTTTATTTTCCTAAGGATAATAAGGAGGTAAAATGTTCAACATCTATACATATACATGATATAGTTCATTCTTTCTTTCTTCTTCCTTTTATTTTTTTTTTTACTTCTTAGATAGGTAACTTCTTTGTAGTTTTTAGGGGAAATATGGCTAACAATTAGGCAGAATTGGCACAAATATAAAAAAAGATGCAGGAATTTTAAATAGTATTTCGTTGTGGGGAGACATTAATTTTTATTACTTAGGTTAATTTTGGTATTTGAACTTTTTATCTTCAAGGTAAAACTCATAACATATAAAATCTTACTTTTTCTTCATATTATATATATGGGACTAGTCTACTTTATCGAAGAGGGATTTTTTTTTTTAGAATTAAGGAGAAAATCTTCTTAAAAAAGTAATTAAGGAGAAATTACTTCTTGATGATATTCAATTCGGATATATTTAGTTATTCCTAGCTATATTTGTATGTTTAATGAAAAATATATAATCTCGAATCATAAATCATAGAAAGGTTTTAACTGTACGATTAGATCAGAGATCCCCATCCTACTTAATTAATTATGAATGATCTTTCTTGGCAATTACCAATGCCTTTTTACACGTAAAAAATTATCTTGATTTGGGCTTGTGTCATGGCAATAGAATTCTACCTTTCCTTTAAAAGGGTTTAAATGTAAGCTTATATATTCAGCCTCTTCATCATTAAGACCAATAGTCATGTATTTGAGTCGCCATATAGAATGGGAAATATTGTTAATTTCACAATTAAAAAAGGAAGAAAATGTCAATCTAAAAAACTATTAGTGAAATTAGGTGTTATGCTTTTCAATATACATTATTATATAGATCGATAGGGCTAATTAAGACCAAGATATCGTTTGTGTTTTTACCCTTCTTCAAAAGAAAAAAAAATTACGAGTTGACTTGAAGTGTTGGAATTAGAAATGACTTGGAAAATTAAGGTTTCACCTGCTACATTGCTGGCAAAAGCGTTGCTGGACTCCATTTACAAGTACAGAAGAAGCTTTGGCATGGAACTCACACACCTTATGGCGTTTATGGTATCGCTTGGCATCAGTCATATCAGCTGTGCAATTTTTTGCTTGACAAGAAATTGGTGGACTTGACGACGACCTACCACCACCACCACCACAACCAGACCCTGTTCTTCCTTTCTTCTTGATCTTGTCATCATCTCCAAACCCTAACCCAGTATAAATATCTTCATCATCATCATCTTCCTCTTCATCTTCTATTTCCTTCAAGTTCCTCTTTCCTTCAGCTTTGCTTGTTCCCATATTGGAAAGTACTAATCAAGAAGGCTAATAGGATCGAGGAACCAAAAAATATGAAGCAAACAAGAAGCTACAAGACCTTGATAAATAAGTGAAAAAGGGAGAATAATGATGTGTGAGGACCATATGCTTCATTTCTTTTTATTCCTTATAAGTATAAGAGTAATGATGAAGATCAATTAAGATTTTAAGCTATAGCTCAAAAACTAAGCATGGTAGGCGTTACATCAAGAACAAGTTTATTTGTATTCTATATATATGTTAATGTATTTATTACTCTCATGCACGTACAATTGTAGCTGTACATGTGTTGTGTATACACTCTTGCTTTCTCGGGCTTATCTCAGACTTCTCATGTAAAAAGTTATTAACATAGTTAAATCAAGTAATTATATTATATATACATAAAGAAATTTATATGTACCACAAGAAGCTAGTGTCGTTTACTCAAGTTGAAAGGCTAGATATATCTGTAGTGGATGTCACAACATCAATTTCCTTTTATGGGATTCTCAAGCATGCAATAATGCTGCAAGAAATTAATCATGCTGTGGCCAATGGCTCAGCTAGAAGCAAATTAATCAATCAATCAGTAAGCAAAATAGAGAATAACATTTACAATTTTCACATTATAATTGTAGAAACAATGACAATTAATAGAAATTGAATCTTATTGTTTTAAAAGGATTTGACAACAACAATGATGGAAGCAACAATACTATAATTTGGCATTTCAACTAGCAATGAGTCCTTTCATAAATTTAGCCATACACTAAACTATTTAAAATTCAAAACTTGAATTGTCCTTGCAAGGATTTAGTGCACCATATACTTAAATATAGAAAGTAATCTAGATCTACACACAAACACATAAACAATCCAACCTAAATCTTATTCAGAACATGCTTTCATTAAAATAAAAAAAAGAAAAAAAACACAAATTTAGTTTTTCTAAATTAGAAGAAAAAGAAGAGAGAGGGAAGAAGAAGAAAAAAAAGAAGATAAAACGATGCAAATCATTTTACGACATCAAAGAATCTAATTGAGTTGCCGTTCAAGTTTATTGCAAGTCCAAGGATCGAATTGATTAAAGAGACCATTTTGGGTTTAATATTTTCTACTATCTAGTTTTACAATATTAAGCATAACTTTAGATTTGACTATTTTATCGATGTTAAATTATATCAGATGATTCCAGAGGTATTATTTTATTTTAGGATAAACTTTCAAGTCAATTGGAGTCCAATAAAAAAGTATGATACATGAAGTTATTGTACAAAAATTGTATTATTTTTCTAATTGGTTTGGAATTATTTTTTTATGATTCTTGGATTCTATGTTTGGAAAGAATTTCTTAATTTTGTTGTTGACATATATGGTAACATATTACTTATATATTTTTGCAAGGATTCCAAAGTTGTCAAAACAAAGAGGTCAACATCAATCCTTATTCTATAGGGACTGTTTGGCTATAAACAATATTGAAGTTTCCTGGTGCTTCGAGGAAAAATAAGAGGTAGAGAAAAGGAGGTGCATTGGCAGCAAATTCTCTTTCAGAATCAAGGAGACAAAAGGTAGCAGATTCTCCTTCATTTCTAAGGAGATTATAAGTGGTAACTTTTCCTTGATTATAAGGAAATAAAGGATGGCTACTCTACACATTATCACATGGCAGAGTGATAGTTTAATCAAGATTATTAAATTATTAATGAGAAATATCACTATTAGAAAAATGAAAAAAAAACATGAAATTACTTATGGAAAATACTCTGTTATTATTTACTCTGATAAAAATTACAACAAAAATTTTCATCAACAATTTTCAACAAAACAACGAATGGAATAAAAAAATTAAAATAATCTTATTAAAATTTCTGATATGTTATGTCAGCAATTTAGGTACTGATGACGTTTCTGATAAAAAATAAATGGTAAAATTTGATGTGAATATTTGGTTGATAATTTTATTATTGACAAAAAAAAATATCTTGAGAAGATATCTTTCAATTATGTTTTTTCATTGATATTGAAATTACTGATGGAATTTTGCCTAGATGCTGATGCATAAAAACTATAAAAGTGAATTTTATTACTAATTCATAAAATTTTTGTCTAATTATTTTATTTTGTTATATAATTAAATTTTCATGTGATGCATTCTTACCTTTCATGTAAGAATATTAGGAGATGGATTTCCAACTATTTATCAAAACTCTTTTAAAAAATTAATTATCAAAATATTATTTATTGCTTTATCACTGTGCGCATTCTTAAAACTATTATTGTATTGAAAAATGTTGCAAGTCCATGTACTTTGAAATAAAATTGCAATTAATTAAATAAATAAGGATAAAGTTGAAAAATCATACATTTTCAAATGCTTCATGACAAATATTTTGGAACGTCTCTAAATGGAAACATGAACAAATAACATTAAGACAGAGAGAGTATTATCTGCAGGGGCATAACACAACATCAAATACTATCAATTTGATAGAGCTAAGTCATTGGAAAATATAATTGTTCATCAATATATAGAGTTTGCTGATTGGATCTTCATTCTTTTGTATTTAGAAGAAAATAAAACTGATCATATTCTTAATATCTAATTATTAATTATTAATTTTGAATTTAATGATTTATCAAGAAACCAAAGTTAAATAGTCAACTAATTACAATCGTTCATATTAAATTTAATAGTTTAGATACTATGAACATAATAGAAAAAAGAAAAGAAAAGAACATATCTTTGTCTGAACACGTGAAATTTTGCACTGTAAGGGTATTATTCAAAGGTGAAAAAACCTAGATGGTCTATCAAAGTTGCCTCTCAAGATTAGATGCTTATGGTACGGCATACCTACAATCTATGTCCTTGGCATCTGATTCTTCTCTTCTTTTCCCTCCCTCTCTCGTTTTCACACCTTACATTTTGCTGTAGCCAACAGTGTTGCAGCAAAGTGGGCACCTATGCTCTTGTTCTTGGCTGCAGTTTCTAGCTATCATATATATATATATATATATATATATATATATATATATATATAAGGACCACGATGTGCATTATCTTGTAAATTGGTCCCCTCTGTGCTAGGGCAGCTCTTTAATTTGTACTGTATATGGAGCACGAAACATTGATGCCAAATAGATCAAAGATCCAAGGTTCGCAGGTGGTTTCGAGCACTAAATGATAGGACCGCAAATAATTCTATGCGATAGGAATCATGATGGATTGCCCCATATTCACAGATTGGAAACCAACTTGCAGGTTGGCTTTTGGAGGGGATAGATGATGGATGTTTGGCTTAGCTTTTGCTTATGTTTTTAAGAGCCTTTTAAAAATGTTTTTAATCTAAAAAAACATTAAAATTAATATTTTTTTTAGTATTTTATGATTGTTTTGACAAGAAAGTGTTAAAAATAAATAATAATAATAAAAAATTTATTTTATTATATTTTCCAGCGAAAAGTTATTTTGAAAAGCACACCATACTACATTATCAAACACCTCTACAACGTGAAGTCTATGAGGTGAAACATTAAGAGTGTAACAAAGTTATTAAAGATGAAATGTTAGCATATATTTAATATTTAGATGTGCAAATTATTAGAGAATAATATAAATTATATCTTGGAATCTCATCTAAAAACTTAAGTTTTTGGGTTAAATGATTCCTTGACATGGTATCAGAGCCTTAATAACCACGCGATCACGAGTTCAAATCTTACCATTCCTATTTATTTGATAAAAATTAAGTACAAGTGTGAGTTTGTGCAAGTTTTAAGTATAAAGAGCTTTCACTTGAGGGGATATGTTAGATAATAATATAAATTATATCTTGAGACATCATCTAATATTTAAACTATTAAGTTAAGATAGTTTTTAATTTGGTAGAATTTTTTTCTGCATATATAATCCTTATATATGGTGGACTTCAATAAATATTATATTAATATTTAAAGGAAATTAAATTAAAATTAAATAAATAGTGTGCATTGTAGGACTCAATTATTAGAATATTTCTAAAATCAAGATTTTGTATCTGAAAGAGTATTTTTATTATAAGAAAGTGGTAGAAGAATCTATTGCAGAATATATACATATCGATAGTTTGATTTTTGGATTTACGAGACAAGTTGAAACATTGTTGGGGAGCTCCTTGTGATGCATGTATCTCTGCGTTTTGCATTGGAACTAGGCACATGAGGACGCATATATATAGAAGCATCGACAGTTGACACCATCTCAAATACAAAAACTTCGAATATTTAGTCATGGCTTCATCTTACATGTAAAAACCTCATTCCTTCCTTTTCCTTAACGTGGGATCACTTATGCACTCAACAAGTCTCTCCTTCACCTATGAGTCCGGCCTTTTCGAACACAATTTTTTCTTTAATGAAAGTGTTTAACAATTTGACTGCAGTATCCAGAGCTTGAGATTTAGTTTTTTTTTTCCCCTTCAAACTATGAAGATGTATGGGCCTCCACGTTTACATTAGATATGGACACATGTGGATTTACATACAAGTATAGACGCTATATTCAACTCAAAAGTTTAGAATATTAGTTACGAGTCTATTTTATATACAAATACTTTTTTTTTTATTTTTTTATTATTAACGTGGATATTTAGGTCAACTTGCGTGCACCTTAACTAATCCCACAGGACCTAAAGTTAACGACCATGTAAATCTCCAGTGACCATCATATTAGCAACTATAGGGCTCGAACCTGAGATCACAAAAGGAGTAAAAGTTATTGATCTTTAATAAGGAATAGTTATCATACAATTTCTAATTATGTAATTATCACTTACCTATGCATTAAAAAAAATCCAATAAATAAAGACATTAGTTAAATTATGTATTAATTTATATCAATATAAGCTCGTATGAAGTTGAATAACAAGAGGATTTAAACTTAGAAGAAGGATGGATAGAAGACCAAAAGCTTTCGAGAAGTGAAGGTTGGGAGTTACTGTGAAAAAAGAAGAAGAAGGAAAAATAGGTTAGACAAGTTTATGTTGTTAAAAAACTGGCAAAACCAAAAAAAAAAAAAAAAAAAACCATTCTTATTCTTTATCTCATTGGATAGAATTCAAAGATGAAACACTCTCAAAACCAAGTTATAGTCATATATGACAATATCAATAGTTATTCACGCAAAGTGATGAACAGTTTAACTACTTAAAGAGAAAAGGTTTGAAAATCATTCGGCACCTATTAAAAAAATCTAAATAAAAATGTAATTAACGAAGGGGAAGCAAGTATGGATCAATACAAGAATTTCATTTCTTTACTTATCACTTTGATAGATGAATAAGCTTTCTTCGCCAAGGAAAAAGAAGTTCGATTCAAAGCCTACAAGTCTAAAATCCAATGTGTTACGCATATAGCTAAAGTAGTAGGAATGGGATTCAAGACTCTCTTCAAATCTCAGAATCGAACCTTAGGCAACCATGGTCAGCTAAGCCAAAAAAGATAGGTCTCCACAAGGAGAAGCTTTATTGGACGCAACTTTCTTAATCTAGCTTTTTGACTAATTGAATAGGCTCTTGTCTATTCTTTTTTCTCCTATGAGATTTTGACTTGGCCCTCTCTCCTTGCTTGCTCTCATAAGTGGGTCTTTTGGGTTAAGAAAGAGAAGAGATCGTGATGGAGGAGATCGGAGATGAGAGAGGGCTTGGGGGTTGCTACTTTTGGGTTTGATTAAGGGTTGAGACCAGGAAGAGATGAGAGGCAGATAGAAAGTTGGTTTGATTTAATT
>Ga0325403_1001492_pt1 | contig 19567 bp, 18 predicted proteins | sample PopdelMetagenome_19_FD_205665 | JGI IMG/M metagenome (GOLD analysis project Ga0325403, IMG submission 205665) | Populus deltoides microbial communities from Bellville, Georgia, United States - Xylem-PdKOR-R4 | ecosystem: Host-associated > Plants > Phyllosphere > Stem > Wood/Secondary xylem...
TTGTACATGGTTTCTGTGGCTTCCTCCCATTTCTTCCTCTTCTTCTTTCTGAAATTGTTGTATGCTCTTTATGGGGAATGAAAATTGATGGACTTTTCTGTATAGTGCAGGCTGCTTACAACATTGGCGGCCATATCATTAGTGCAAATTCCATAGAGCAGTCCATATTTTGCCTCCGTACACCCCGAGTTGGAAGGGTATGCACTTTGCTTTCATTATCTAGAAGAATCTATGGATTAGGCCAACACTGTCTAGGAATTGTCAATAATTGAACATATATAAGCCTATGAGCTCTTTCCTGGTGTTGCTTTCAAATCTATTGTTTAAGATTTCTTACCTGGAATCTGTTGGTTTTTTCTCCTGTATGAAGACATCATATAGTCATTACCAAAAGAACCTCTTAATATGTGCAGTTGCATTTTGATATTGCATTAGACTTGATTCTTTTTACAGGCATCTTGAGAATTTACACCTGAGTCTTCTCCTTCTTTAGAAGGGCTGCAAGGTGATTGCAGTTTATTGTTTGAATGCCAATGGCTTTACCATGCTGTTCTGCCACAAGCGCTTCTAACCTCAGAGTCAGCTGCACTTTTTTGGGTTGCACACATCTTATCAAAAAGCCATGCTTTCAGTTTTCAATCTCACATATCTGATCAAGAAAAAATTCTTAGGTTATTGCTCTGGATCAATTAGAGTGAAGTTTATTCTTATCTCTTGTAAGCGTTAAGAATCCATCAGTTACTTCTGAGTTAATAGGTCCTTGAGGTAGTTTTACTTGATTCATTATCCATACATCCTTATTTCTCTATCATTAACGGTAGTATTAATATTTTAATTTTCTCAAACGTGTCTTCTTTGGTGGAATGAAATTCCCCTAAACATGGTTCTTTTATCTGCTTTTGAATGGATTACAGTGGTTTGAGACCATTCTTTCCACTGCCTTGCGGAAAAAATCTGGTGAAGAAAGGCAACTTATTAGTTCCAAATTTGGTCCATCAGATCCCCAAGCACTAGTCTGCTTTTCCCTCTGCACCGGTGCCTTTTCTGATCCCGCGGTAACTTCTCACATGCATTACTCTTTTCTTTTACAAGTATTCATTATGTTGCAATGGATAAATTACAAGATTGAAATTGACATGCTGCTTTGAAATTGGTTGATCCAAACTGTTTCTTTCATTGTGTCCCAAATATTGCCTTTTCCCTTTTCAATTTGCAGCATTTACGCAGCTTTGTTCCACATGTTTTCTTTTTGGTCTGATGTTTATATACCCGTACTTGCACTATTAAACGATGCTGCCTAACATGGTGAGCTAGAAAATTATACGCAAAAACCCTATATACGAAATTTGCACTGTTGAAGAAATGTTCCCAGAATAATGGAAGAAGTAAATATAATGATTAGAGCTATGTTGTCCACTGAAACATCTATTTACAGAAAAGCTAGGTTTTTAATTGAACTCAGTTTCTACCCTAAATAAACTTTTTTATTCAATTTCTTAGCATCTAGCCAACCAATGGGGACGTTTCTGAGGTTTGAAGTCATGCATAATCTAGCAAAACACATTGCCTGCCAACTGATATATCATAGCAAGTGATAGGACTTGTTGCTTGTCACATTTTGCAGCTAAAAGTCTACACAGCATCAAATGTTAAAGAAGAACTAGAAGTCGCTAAACGAGAGTTTCTTGAAACGAATGTGGTTGTGAGGAAGTCAAAAAAAGTGTTCTTACCCAAGGTTCTGGAACGGTTTGCTAAGGAAGCTTCAATCAACTTGGATGATCTTCTCAAGTGGGTCGCTGAAAATGTTGACAATAAGCTTCGTGATTCAATACAGAAATGCATCGATCATAAATCAAACAAAAAGGCATCTCAGGCTGTAGAGTGGTTACCTTACAGTTCAAGGTTCCGGTACGTGTTCTCAAAGGACTTAACAGAGAAGCCATGCTGGGTATGAATTTCTTTCTAGATGCCTAACTTAACGAGGAGTTTCAATGTCCTTATGCTCATGAGCCATTGAGCCTTGCTTGGCTCGGCAAGGAGGGACATGATCTGTAACTGTGATCCACCTTTTATTGTACATCAGGTTATTTTAGATATCAGTTTGTAGTCCAAAAATCCAGTGTTTTAGATTTTCTCCGATGCAGTACAATTTCACTTGTTCCCTGTAATGAGCTCAACGCCATGGTTTCATGAGATAAGCCAGTGCCAGGTTGAGCTGTTAATTGGTGATGCCTCGCTGTGATCCACGTTATGTTGCGTTAACAAAATGGAAACCGTGTTCAAATTAGTTTGTTTTCTTAGATATTCTTTACATCTTTACATATACATAGAAAAATATTTTCCTCATCATAAGAATATTGTTCATTTTTTTTTTAATCTATTTATAATTGTTTTGAGAGAGAACAATTCAACCTAATTAAATGAAATTAAAGAATAAACACCACAACAATAGAAAAGTCTTACTATTAGAGTGCTATTAATAATAAAATTTGATTTCATTCTTATATTAATAAAGATATGTAAGAAAAATAATAAATATTAGGATGGTTATTATAAAATTTGATTAAAGTGTCATAAACTAGCAGATCATAAAAGATATTACCCATCTAATAATCCCAACAAGTCCTAAGAACATATTGAACAAAAAAAATGGAGAAAATATGATAATAACAGGTACGAGGTTAATTAGAAAGCTCGGGCAAGAATAAAATGAGAAGACCAGAGAAATTCCAGCAACGTTTAGTAAAATACGGGGCAAGCAATTTAGTGATAGAACATTACAGCTATCTGTTTTCCTTCCAACATGGGCTCCAAAAAAGCGTATTTCTTCATGCTACCAGCTGGATTCTACAAGCCATTCATCAATCACTGTGTATGCAAGGAGAGCATTTTCCCGGCAACATTCCCATTGATATTTCTAATAATACTTAAAAAAGGTGGTGGCAATATATAGAAAGAGACCTGAAAATTGTTAAGCTTATGAACGTGAAGATGAGTTGAGAGATAGGAGGATCACGAATCCTGAGAAACTCACCCTAGCTAGCTGCACTTAGAGGATGATGTTGGCTTGGCTTTGAGTTGGGCACTAACTTCACTCCCTGAAGATGCATAGCTAGGTTGGATGTTTCGCCATTACTTTCTTCAAACTTCTACTTGCTTTTCCACATGCTGTCACCATTTCTCTAAATCCCTTGCAGTTTTATTTCATCCTCACAACTCAAAGCTCATAGAGTGGGTATAAAGAACATTATCCACCAAGAATTCTAATATTTCTTGTCTGATGATTGTCTAATGTTTGGGAACCGAAGATATATAATGTTATCATTGCATATAGTTAATTTAGCAGCATTCAAATACTTAAGTTGGACTAATAATTATAAAAAAAACGATATAAAAATATATAAAAACCAATTTTAATGTAAATAAAAAAATATTAAATTTTTTAAAACGTAAAAATCTAACTCTCTCTTGTCTAAAATTTCAATTTCACACTACTGCTATTAAACGCTTCAAATCCGCACCAGCGCCGGCAACGAAGCTAGTGTGATACTGACCAGGAAAATCTAAACAGTCACCCTGAGGAAAAAGTATTCTAATCCAACGGCTAATAAAGATAGCCCCAAAATCTCCCAACTCCTAATTAATAGCCATGGACTCCTTTGACCCTGCCCGACCCTCTCTCTCTCTCTCTCTCTCTCCTTGCACGTGTTCCTCACCAAGATAACCAGTATTATAAATTTCGGATTTTCCGAAATCCACACTCAACCGCTTCTCATACTCCACCTGTTACCCTTCTTTCTCACAGCACTCATCAACACCATTGAACCAAAATCCCTCCAACAAATCCAACGGTGTGAAAATCCCCTATCAATTCTATAGCGCCCTTTAATATTACTCTTCGTTCTTTCATCCGACGCATGCAAGCAATCCACGTGCCCTATACCCACCTTCTCAAATCCCATCACCGCCGCCTATTTCTTATGTGTATCTCTCTCACTCATCAAACCAAACCAAACCAAACGAGTTAAACAGCATTTCATTTCCTTTCGTGACAAAAACACACAAAAAATAATATCACTCGTACTCTTTCTCTCACGGAGACCTATCATCTTTCAATTAACCGGAACCCTAACTCGATCTACCGGCACATTCAAGATTCTGGTGTGTTATTCAATCTCCGGCAACTATTAATTCTGTGCTTCTGTTACTTTACGTGAGTTTAATTAGGTTTTTGAAGTTTGGAAGAGGAAGTTAATTAGTTCCTTAGGGGTTTTGTTGGAGAAATTAGATGAGCGTACGATTGGGGAAGAGTAGACCGCCAGGGTTTCGTCACCGAATGGAGGGAGGTAGCGTCTCTATACTTGCTCTGGTACTGTTCATTTCCTACTTTTTTTTTCCTTGCTAATATTACAAGCAGATAAGGTTAGAGATTTTTTTTTCCTTTAGTTTTGTTGCTAATAATTTTGAAAGCTTAAAAGACTAGGTCTTTTTGTTTTTGGTTTATGAATAATTGGTAATTAGCACAAAGAGGTTGTTAATTATATATTGTTAAAGTTATCAAAGGCTTGAACTAGGGTTTTGAAGGATTTAGCTGCATTCATCAGTTTAATTATATTGATAAAGAGACGAAAAGAAGTTTCTTTTAGCTGTTGACCTAGAGTGGAGATTTAACATGTTTTAAATTCATAAGAATTTTATTTTTTGGGGGCTTAACTTGTTATTAAAGTTCAGGTGACATATGCACAAAAGTACGCGTATATATTTGAAGGATATGCGAAGTTGATGGGTTTTTTTTGTTCCTTCACAGCTGTTTTTTTCTTGTCTACCTGCATAGCCATGTAAGATAGGCAATTTTACTGTAGATGTTGTAGTTTCGGGTAATTGTCTTGGTCCATTATGTTTTTATTTGGTTTGATGGCCAAGGACACTCCTGTCTGTGGAACCAAAAAAAAAAAGATCGAGTCAATCACCCCAAATTACACGTACAGCTAATATCCTTGGTCCCAATTTTCTTATTAGTGTCATTTGTCTTTTCCAGTTTGATTTGTTTGGATAGTTTACTTAAACTTAATTGATGCATTTCTGTCATAAATGTTGAGCATGGTCTGCTAGTTTATTCTTAAATTTTCCACTTGTAAGCAAATCTAAATTGGATTGATGAGTTATTAATTTACATTTTCTTCTTCATCTATTCATTATTCACTGTACAGCCCATGATCTTCAGTGTTGCTGAATATGTGGATCACTATCATTTTCCAACTGCATGAGAGAAACCGCCAAATTCGTTTTAAACTGTCCTTATTAAACTTGTTTTCCAAGACAACTACATAGTTTTTTATTTATCTCTCGTGGCACAAATATCCTCACTGTGTCCAATAAGTTAAAATTTGTCATGAAAAATTGTCCCAAGTTTTAATTTCTAAGCAAGTCTTCTTTGAAGAATTAAAAAACAAAATCCATTATTTTTGTTTATAATGCGAGAACAATTTCTCTTGAAAGTATCTTGTCTCTCTGAATAACAAAGTTATATGCATTCAAATTTGGATTTCTGTTTTATTAATCGATAAAAAACAGTAAGACAAAGTTATATGACACTGCTTTATGATGATATAATATTGAATAGCATACCTTCAATATTGTTTTCATCTGTAAATTTTTTATTTACAGTTTCATGGGATCTGGGTGTAATAGGGCATGGTAAGACAGTTAAAGACCCAAAACCTCTTTGTTTCCTAAATATATAAGCTGTTGAAATAGTACTTTCATTGTCCTTCTGCTCTTTTTTACATGATGCCATCAACAATAATGCTAATTCCTAGGCCCCTTACCCTTATTTACATCACTATCAACCTCTACCATACAGCCATGACAATGCATTGGCTGTGAGGTGCCATTACTACGAGGCATACCAGAGGAATCGCCCCACATAAGGAAGTAGCATGATTAATCGAAAGGCTGGATAATAGTGATGTAGCAGTGGCGGGCATTGTTGTTTTGCACTTTCTGCTAAATGGTTGGAGAGCAACATGTGATGTTGGGTTAACTATTAAGTCATAACTATTAATTATAAAAATTCTGGGCTTGTGTGTCCTGATGTTGCATCCATTTTTCTATGTAAGATTACATTTCAAATTTGGTATTCTTTAATTGTTGTATTTCTTTCTATCCTGATATATAGCATGATGTTTTTATAACTTGGACATGTGATCTTTGGACATCTGTAATTGCACCTGACTGCTTTCTTCTCCGTCTCACTGTTTTAGGGACACACCCATGGATTATGATGAAAATGATTTTCAAAACCACAATCTTCATTTAGCTGGTGAAGGAAGCAACAAATTTCCTTCTGTTTTACAGTCATATGCTCTTCCCAAGTTTGATTTCGATGACAGTCTTAATGGATCTTTAAGGTTTGATAGTTTGGTTGAGACTGAGGTTTTTCTTGGCATCGAAAGTAACGAGGACAACCAGTGGATTGAAGATTTCTCTCGTGGTACCAGTGGGATACAGTTTAGTTCAAGTGCAGCAGAGTCTTGTTCTCTATCAAGACGCAACAATGTCTGGTCTGAAGCTACTTCCTCAGAATCTGTTGAAATGTTATTGAAATCTGTTGGCCAGGAAGATAATACTCCTATACAAACTAATACTAAGGAGTCAGATGCCTGTGATGAACTGGGTTGCATACTAAAGCACATGGAGCCCATCTTGAAACAGGATAATGATACATCACCTAAAGTGGAAGATACTGCGAATTTACAGGCTACATTTCTGCCAGGCGAGGATGTGGAAGATTTTTCTGTGTTGGATAATGATGTTGGACAGCAGCAGCCTCTTGATGATAGTTCTCAGGATCATAAAGGTGAAGCATCTGCTGATAGTGGTTTGGGACCTTTAGTTGACCCATCTGCTGTTAGTGTAGAGGTCAGGCAACCTGTTATTGAAGGGAGTCTGTCCATTGATAGTAAATCTAATCATGTTACTCAAAGGGAAATCGATAATGTCATGAATGGATCTTCAAATGATAGGCCACAGAAAGTTCCTGCTTCATGGATGCAGGATGGTGCCTCTGTGCAAAATATCACTACAGGAAATATTGAATTGAGTGAAAAAGATGGCCCAGATGATATAAATAACACTTCTGATGATAGTAAAGATTTTCTGGAAACAGACACTGGTGAGAATCAGAAAAAGGGACAAGTATTAAGTCAAGAGGGCCAAATGGAGGATGAGAATCCTTGTTCAGATGCTGTGGAATCTATGGAAGAAGCAAACGTCATTGAAACTAACTCGAGTAATTTGGGGGAACCTTCTTGCAAAATACCGAAGGGGCATTCTGGCTTCCCAGAAGATGTAGTGACTAGTGATCAGTCCGAAGTGGATACAGTTGGGGGATCAGTGATGGCTGTCGAAGGTAATAGTACTTTTAAGAGGCATGAAATTGAGGACTCAAATGGTTCCCAATTGGATAACAAGAACCTATCTAATAAGTGTGAGGGTTCTCTCCTGTCTGCTGAAGACTGTGAGCCTGCTAAAGTGAAAGTTGGTGGAACTAGCAGCAGCGATACAGGTGGTGTTTCTAGTTTGGCTACAGTGTGCTGTTCAGCTGAAGTTGTTGGAGAAGTGGCCCATGTTTCATCCTCTTTCCTTGTTGAATCATCACAAATATGTGGGAAGTCTATGGTTTCTGCTGAGGGAAAGGAGACCACAGAGCTTCCTTCTGGCAATGTTAGCACTGAAAACAATTTCATAGCTTCAAGATTACAATCAGATGCTGCTTCTGACAACAATTCAGGTAAATGGTGAAATGTTATTCCTTGGAATATTGCATTAAGCTGGCATAATTTATTTTTTTGCTAAAATATTTGTTTCTCTCTGTTGCAGCATCAGATGTTAGCTGCGAACATGCTAACATGGTAACCTGTGCTACAATGGATGGTGTTCCAGCACCTTCTGGTGATGTCACTAATGTAGATGCAGTTATTGGTCACAAAGATGTCAAAATGTCACTTTTAAGTGAGATGGGGTTTAGTCCCTTAGATATAGAGAAAGAAACCGCGGACAAGATTTCTGTGGAGGCCAGTTTATCAGGTCTGAAGACCTCTTGTCAAGTGATAGCTGGATTAGATCCTGGTTCTGAATCCAAAAAAGGCGCCTCTTCTGGTGCTGCAGGACAGATATTATGCGAGTCAGCTGAACAATCTCCATTAATGGTGGATGCTAGTAAAACAGAAGGACCTCATTCAGAAGTAATTGATAAGGTCAGCCTGAAGAGCACAAAGGAAGTGAATGTGTGTCCAGTTCTTTGTGATTCAACTGCAAACAAGGGTGATGATGCTGAAGTGTTGGTAAAAGAAAATGATGAAAAGGAATCATCCAAAGTTTCAGGTGAGCTATAGAAACTTAGATAAGAAGCATATTAGAACATGACTCTTAGGTTCTATTTTATTCACAGCTCATTGTACTCCCTAATATGTGTGCGGATATGCAAATTCAGATCATGTAGTTTGCTATATCTTTTGGATGTTTATGAAGCTAGATGCCATGCCTTTTGTTTTAATTTGAATATGGCATTTTGGCTAATTATTTCAGCTGACACTCTGTTTTTATACATGGTTATCAATAACTGGTACATACAAGAGTGAATTATTGTTCAGGTTCCTTCCCCCCATCTTGCTGTCCCGATATGGGTATCCTGATTTGATGAATCCGACTTTTTTATTCTCACAAGAACTCGTATGATTATGGCTTTGCCTCTCTGTGTATTTTGTTATGTAGAACCGACTGTAAATAAGAATGAGATGCTAGGACCTATCTCCTCAGAAAAGGAAGAGTGTCGAGAGGATACTAACCAGAAAGGTCAGGAAGAAAATGAAGCTGCCATAGTGTCTGAAGATAATAGTGATGGGAATATTGCTGTCCCTAGCACAAACGGTTAGCCATTCATTTATTACTTGTTGTTTTACTGTTAATCTGCTGTTCCTGCATGGTAGCCTTGTCCGTGGTTCTTGTGGTTCTTATTTGATTAAATAAAAAAACTCATGAATGTTCCTGTAGTTTTGTGCCTTTAAAACTTCATTTTACATTGTTTGCTAGATTGTGGAAGTTGTGCTGATGTTGGCAAAGCAGCCAGTGGTTCCCCTACTGTCATCAGAGCCGCCAGAGATTTTCAGAGTGAAAGTGACAAGGATGGAGCCAAATGTTCAGCTGAGCAGACTGCTGTTGCTGATAGCAATGCCAGCAAAGCTTTGTCTGGTTCTCGGGATCCGAAACAAAATGATGCATCCAAAGATGAAAGGAGCTTCACTTTTGAGGTCAGTCCACTGGCAAATATGCCTCAAAAAGAAGTTGGCAATAAATGGCAGCCCTTTTTGAACAAACCAGCCACTAAAGCCTACCCGGTAAAATTTTGATATGCACATCCTTTATTACCTCCCCATCATAATCTGACCTTATATTGACAAATACCTTTTATGATCCTAATCAATTTATTCTGTCTTTTCCTTTTCCTTTTTTGCTTCTCTTTGAAGATTTTGAATGCTTCTCCATCATCTGGTTTAGTCCAAATAGATCCCAAGCTTGCCCAAGATCTTCCTCATGGAAGTCCAAAGGTGTCTGATGTAGCCATTGTGCGTAGTGGTTCTAAAGGTACTTCTGAGCGTAGAACAAGACGATCATCTGGTAAGGCCATGGAAAAGGAAAGTGCGAGAAAGGGAAATCCTATTAAAGATACTGCTTCTGTGAGGCTAGAAAAGGGGGCAAAAACAAACAATGTCTCCCCAAGCCCTTCTGGGATATTGCAACATGTGCAATCAAATGAGATGCAGCGCTATGGTCATGCGGATTCCAGTACTATGAAACCATTTGTTCATGCATCTTCAAGCCTTCCAGATCTGAATTCTTCTGCTTCTCCATCTGTGATGTTTCAACAACCCTTCACGGACTTGCAACAAGTGCAATTGCGTGCTCAGATCTTTGTTTATGGCGCTTTGATGTAGGTCCTGCTATTTTGTTATTGTAATATTGTTAGTGCCAATGCATTTTGGCACATATATGGGCTGAGTTGGCAAGATTAATTTCAGGATGTGATTCAGGTGCTTTTGGATGTCCTAGGTGGTGTTCATGATCTCTTAGCTCCTCCCAACCCAAAAGAGAGGAAAGAAATAGGAAAGAAAAGGAAAAAAGAAAATACATATTCTGAACTGTTTTTCATTTGGTTATTGGATTTAATGGGTGGCTTTTGAATTTGCAGGATCCTTCTGTATGTTACAAATAAAAAAAAAAAAAAAAACCCTTACCATTTGATGATTATGATTTACCTAAATCTCACTTTAATCTTGTTTGTCACAGACAAGGAACAGCTCCAGATGAAGCATATATGATATCAGCATTTGGAGGATCTGGTTAGTGGCACTTTTCCTTGTTTTGTGATACTTCTCGACATTAAAAGAGAAACGCATTCACTTTGACAATGTCCTGGTAGATGGTGGGAAAACCATGTGGGAGAATGCTCTACGCTCTTCTATAGAACGGCTTCATGGTCAAAAACCTAATCTCACTACTCCAGAAACCCCTTTGCAGTCACGTCCTGGTATGTCTCTGATTTTAAGCTGTCTAATCTTGCTTTAGATTTGGTTGATTTACAAGTGTGACACAAATGAGATCTGCAGGTGTCAGAGCTCCTGATCAAGCAATTAAACAGAGTACTGTTCAAAGTAAAGTAATCTCTTCACCTATTGGTCGATCTAGCAAGGGTACTCCAACAATTGTGAACCCCATGGTACCCCTTTCTTCACCGCTCTGGAGTGTACCTAGCCCCGCTGGCGACACATTTCAATCAAGCAGCATGCCAAGGGGTCCCATTATGGATCATCAGCGGGCACTTTCTCCTATGCATCCTCATCATACTCCACAGATAAGAAATTTTGCTGGTAACCCTTGGCTATCTCAGGCACCTTTTTGTGGTCCCTGGGCTACATCTCCACAAACACCTGCACTTGACACAAGTGGTCATTTTTCTGCGCAATTGCCTATCACAGAACCAGTTCAATTGACACCTGTGAAAGACTTATCCATGCCAATTATCTCTGGTGCAAAGCATGTTTCTCCTGGTCCTGTAGCTCAGAGTGGGGCTTCCACCAGTGTTTTTACTGGGACTTTTCCTGTTCCAGATGCAAAAAAGGTTGCAGTGTCATCCAGTCAACCTCCTGCTGATCCAAAACCTAGGAAAAGAAAAAAGAACTCAGTTTCTGAGAGTCCGGGCCAGAATATTTTGCCTCCTCACCTTCGAACAGAATCAGTTTCTGCTCCTGTTGTTACCAGTCATCTGTCTACTTCTGTTGCCATTACAACCCCCGCCATCTTTGTTTCTAAAGCCCCTGCAGAGAAATTTGTGACTTCTGTATCTCCTACACCTACTGATATCAGAAACGGGAATCAGAATGCAGAACAGAGGAATATTTTGTCAGAGGAAACCCTTGATAAAGTGAAGGCTGCGAGAGTGCAGGCAGAGGATGCTGCTACTCTTGCTGCTGCTGCTGTTAGTCACAGCCTGGAAATGTGGAATCAGTTAGATAAGCAGAGAAATTCTGGGTTATCACCAGATATTGAAACCAAACTAGCTTCTGCAGCTGTTGCAATAGCAGCAGCTGCTGCTGTTGCAAAAGCGGCAGCAGCAGCTGCCAAAGTTGCATCTAGTGCTGCATTGCAAGCAAAACTGTTGGCTGATGAAGCAGTAAATTCTGGTGGTTACAGCAATCCCAGTCAAGACAATACAATTTCTGTTTCTGAAGGCATGAAGAATTTGGGAAAGGCTACTCCTGCTTCCATCCTGAAGGGTGATGATGGGACAAACAGTTCCAGTTCAATCCTTATTGTGGCAAGGGAGGCTGCTAGACGGAGAGTTGAAGTTGCTTCCGCTGCTGCAAAACGAGCTGAAAATATGGATGCTATTATTAAAGCTGCGGAGCTGGCTGCAGAAGCTGTGTCCCAAGCTGGGAAGATAGTTGCTATGGGTGATCCTTTGCCACTGAATGAGCTAGTAGCTGTGGGTCCAGAGGGATATTGGAAAGTAGCCAAAATAAATAATGAACTGATCTCTAAATCAAATGATATAGGTAGAAAAACTCTTAATATAGATAGAGTTGGAGAAAGACCACGCACTCCAACTGAGGGGTCCACTGAGGACCATGTTAGATTGGAAGATGGTTTCTTGAGTTCTGGTGCAGCTACTGCAAAGGATGTTAAAGGACAAAAGGGCTACAAGGTGTCTAAATCTGAGAATGGTTCAAGGTCTTTGGGAACTATAGAAAACTTTAATAGCATCAAGGAGGGGTCCCTTGTAGAGGTTTGGAATCGCCAACTTTTCTTAGGTTCCATTATTGGAATTGTAAATCTTAATATATAAAGTTTGATAATTTTGTGTTCCTTTTTATGTTTCATCGAAGTTTGTTTGCCTTTGGTCCTTGTTAACTTATCAGTGTTATTTGCTTTCCTAGGTTTTCAAAGATGGGAATGGATTTAAAGCAGCCTGGTTCTCTGCCAATGTCGTGGATTTAAAGGATGGGAGCGCATGTGTGAGTTATACTGATCTTTCATCAGTTGAAGGTGAGTCATTGTGTTTATTGTCAATATATGAATTAGGAATCAGTAGATAGTTCTGAATGCAGAAAACTTGGAGAATCCTTGTGCTCACTTTCTTTTTGCTTCATGTGCTTTTTTTATGAATATATGATAGCTTGAAGAATGCCAGATGCGGCTTGTATGATGTGTTGCCCCAACTGCTGACATATGCATAGTTGCCTTAATATCTGTATCTATGGAGCTAATTCTGTAAATGTTCTTACCTGTGTGGTTGTTTAAATTTGTGATCTGTATGAACTATGATGAACATGCCTGGAGGTCCAGGAGTACTGAAATGTGGGTGATTTTGACCTAGAAGATAGATTCTTTAGTAGTGTCATGTTCAACAGCATCACACAGGCTTTGCTAATTTCCCATACATACATAACCTTGTGGTCAGAGAGAATTTCCTTGTTGAATTCTATTATTGGCATCTTGCTCATCACAGCCACTGGCAGTGATTCTCTAAGGAGTCTCCTCAAGTAGCTTGTTGAAAGAAAAGGGAATAATTGTAGCATTAGTATTTTTGCACCCACACATGCACATCAATTGATCATATTTTATTGTTTTGATTGTCTGCAGGCTCAGAGAAGCTAAAGGAGTGGGTGACACTTAAAGGTGAAGGAGAGAGAGCGCCAAAAATACGAATAGCTCGCCCTATTACTGCCGTGCAATTAGAAGGAACAAGGAAGAGGCGACGAGCTGCCACGGTGGACCATATTTGGTCTGTTGGTGATAGAGTGGATGCATGGATACAAGATAGGTATGTTACTATGTTTCTATACCACGCAGCTGTAGTGTGTGGCACCCACATTTAACAGGAATTTTCAAATATATGTAAGAAAAAATCCATTTATGTTTCTTGTACAAAATTGCTGGGGTAAAATATAGAGAATAACTCACAACTGGATGCAATTCTGATAGGTGAATAACTAAGTTTTGAATCCTATCTACACCCCGGTGCTATTTTATCATGTATTATAACCTCTTCAAACAATTCAAATAAATCTTTTACTAATATTTACTCCACGTTAAACTTCCAGCTTTATATATATTAGAAACAGCAAAATATGAAAGTCTTTGTTTTAGCTTGAAACATCTCCCTTTCAGGGGGGATAAAGAAAAAAGGATACTTTTCAGCAAGGCTATATTAGGATAGCAAGTTCTCCCATAAACTTTGGAAGAGAATATTGCAGTGTTGAAAAGGGAGTTCATGCCTTGTCTTTTGTAAGGGTTGCCCGTGCTCTCCTCCATTGCCTTCTAAGCATAATTCAATCTAACGAATTTTTTTCCCATCCTTTGTGCTGTGAGGGCCTATAAATGATACGTTTTAAAGCAGTTATTCTTACAATTATACCATTTTTCTGTTCTCCTGTATACTTTAAACTGCTGCAATCGTGGTTTGGCACTTTATATATCATGCTACTCTGTATTTTCCATTTTGATATGTGTGAGATATTCTTCAGCTGGTGGGAAGGAGTGGTTGTTGAAAGGAGCAAGAAAGATGGCAACACACTAACAGTCCAATTTCCAGGCATGTACAATTGGTTGCTGTAGTTGAATGAATAATCACATGGTTGCATGCTTTTTGGTTATTGGATATAGAGGTAGCATTTCATTTATGAATCTATGTCACTCTGCTTGCAGTTCAAGGAGAAAAATCTGTTGTTAGAGCATGGCATCTTCGGCCTTCTCTCCTATGGGAAAATGGGGAATGGATTGAATGGTCCAGTTCAAGAGTGGGCTCTCATTCTACCAACAAGGTACATTCATTTGATATTTCACTGTGTATTGACCTTAAACTTTCTTGCTTGCACTGATTTACAAATTTGATGTTTCAGGGTGATACTCCACAGGAAAAACGACCTAGGGTGTGGAGCCCTGCAGTGGACAGCAAAGGGAACGATAAGTTGTCAAAAGGTTTTGATTCTGTGGAAACTAATAAACCTGATGAGCCAACTTTATTGGATTTAGCTGCTCATGAAAAATTGTTCAATATTGGTAAGAGTACCAAAGATGGTAATAAACCTGATGTGCTCAGAATGGCACGGACTGGCTTGCAGAAGGAAGGATCAAAAGTGATCTTTGGTGTACCAAAGCCTGGGAAAAAAAGAAAGTTTATGGAAGTGAGCAAGCACTATGTTGCAGATCAGAGCAGCAAAAACAACGACGCAAATGATTCGGTAAAGTTTGCTAAATATTTGATGCCTCGGGGATCAGGATCCCGTGGATGGAAGAATACTTTAAGAACTGAATCAATCGCAAACCGAACAGCGGCATCGAAGCCCAAGGTTTTTAAGTCAGGAAAGCCACAGAATGTTTCTGGTAGAACAAGTACTCAGAAGGACAACTCATTGACAACTACAGTTTCTGCTTCCAATGATGGTGCTGTTACAGATCATGTTGCAAAGACCAAGGCTTCTATAAGCCATGTTGAAAATACATCCGAAAAACGTAACTTGACTGACTTTCAGCCCTTATCTAGCTCCGTGGGAGCAACAGAGGGTCCAATATTTTCTTCCTTTCCTCTTCCTTCAGGTACACTTTCCTCTAAGAAAACTTCCACATCAAATGCTAAACCTCAACGGGTAAGTAAAGGAAAACTTGCTCCTGCTGGTGGAAAGTTGGGTAGAATTGAAGAGGACAAAGTTTTCAATGGAGATTCTTCAAAATCAAACTCTGATGTCACAGAGCCACGAAGGTCTAACCGTAAAATGCAGCCTACATCAAGAGTAAGTTCTTAAAGCTCCGAATTCATACCTTGTGTTAGTCTCCTCCCTGGACCTGCTTCTGTGAGGATGGTAATGGCCTTTATTGTTTTTGAAGCATTCAATGTAATAGTATGGCACTTTAGTTTATTGCATCAAATCTTTTTTATTTGGTAGCTTGCTTTTTCGCACCCATACAAAGCAGCCTGGTTTCTTCCTCATCCCCCTTCGTTAGGGTCCAGTAGGTCTGTAGAAAATCCAACTTCCTTTTGACAATACCCATGTTGATACGCTGATTTCTACTCAACCTAGCATATTCTAGCTCGTCAGCAATGTCCAAAGGTTTTTGGAGCATCTCTTTCAGACCAAAGGTTTTTGGAGCATCTCTTTCAGAAAGACATCTTATCTGTCCAGTGAACGCTTTTTCATTCAGTCAAAGATGGGTAATGAATAAAAATTGAGGAATTGTGGATGCAAACTATTCGAAGATAATCTTTTCTCATTACAATTTTCCCCTAAATATCGCTGGTGCAAGTGGAACCACTTGCCTATTCCTGTTAATTGTATAAATAGAACTGGGAGGGTGAATTTCAAAAAAGAATCTTGAAGTTCTTTAGGTCATTTGTTGGGTTTTTCGTTGCCATTTTCTTGGGATCTTCTTTGGAGCAGTTCAAATTGATATCAGTCATGACTTTTTGACATGGAGAACCTTCTGTTTTTATTATCTTTTTCTTGGCAATTGTTTTTCAAGCAGATTAACGTCTTCATGCCTTGTTGATCTTTGTTGTTCGCAGCTGTTAGAAGGGCTACAAAGCTCCTTGATGGTGTCAAAAGTTCCTGCTGTGTCGCATGATAAAAGTCTGAAAAGTAGGACTGCTTCTAGAGGTAACATCTCCCTGCTGAATTACAGGGGATTCCAGCCTCGTGTGTGCATTTGTAGATGATTGAAAATTGATAAAACTGTGACTGCTTTTGTTGTTGCAGGGAATAACCATGGCTGAGAGGAGCTCATGCAATGGTGATATCGAGTGCAAAGATGCTCAATTGTGGCTGGACAACACTGCAAGAGTAGTTTGTGTATATTTATAAAAGAGGTGATAGGTAGGAATGGAAATTCTGCTTGGGATAATATGACATGTAGTGGGTAGATGTTCATATCAATTTTAGTTTATTTGCTATGATGATTTGATCTCCCAGCGTTTGCCATAAGGGTCGTATATGGAAAATCTCCATGTAGTTTGGCTTGAAATTGCAGGAAGCTTTGCTGATCAGTCATGTATACCTTGTGAATTCCCGTTTTAGGTGATCGGTGGTTGGTGGTCGGTGGTCGGTGGGGATGGTTATTTCCACAATCAATAAGCTTTTCTTTAGTTTTCCGAATTGAAGTTGCAATTTAAATTTAGCGAGGGGGGCTGATTGAACTGCTAGAGATCCCTGGCCCCTAGTTAAATTTAGAGAACAGTTTGGATTTGTTTTTTTAGTGTTTTTTAAAAGTATTTTTGACAAATTAATATTGGTTTTTAGTGTTTTTTGTTATGATTTTAATTAAGTCTGAAAAAAATTATTTTAATATATTCTTAAAGAGAAATATTTTAAAAAGTATAAAGCTTAGCAAAATCTTTTCACTATAATAACAGCGCTGATCGCAAGCTTAATCGTCCGTAACTTGCTTTCCTCTTCTTTTTCGTCCTGATGAAATGAAATGAGCGCTTGATACGCGAAACAAGGCTGCTTGTGCTTATAAAAATCAACAAACGGATGGCCAACAAGGGGAACGTTTCCATTTGGGTTGCACGTCTCTAAGCTTTTTTTCCTTTTGCATGGTAAAACCATTGCGGTGGCAAACAATTTCACACTGCAGCCGGCTACCAGTTATCTCAAACAAATGTAGAGAACGAAGAACATGAATGCACGGTAAAGTTGGACTTTGTTGATGCATCCAGATAAGTTCCATTGACCTCGACAAACCTACAAACATGTTCCCCTAGCAAAACTATCTATAGACAATTGCAGATCATTTAAGTTCCCTGACTCGTGTAGGCCCAATTCATTCATTGATCTAATCACAGACTGAAGAGAGAAGGAAAGCAGATACTACATTTGAGAAGGCTTAAGTTACGATGCCGCTATCAATAAAATCTTGTGCCAGCATGTGATGGGGCATATGCCCGGAAGATGGAAATATTGGAGGCATAAATTTCTGCCTGCTACTAATCAGGAGCTGCCTCCACTCTTACCATCAGTCAGGGAAAATTTCATCATCCTCATTCTCTCTTAAAGATATCGGTTCTTCTCCCATGCTTCTCTTCAATCTCTGGAGGCTTTTGTCACCTTGGTTCTCTCCAACATACTTGGAGTGAACTTTTTCCTTAAAGTTCACAGGAATCCTGGCTGACAGTCGATCTTCACCCTTGCTGTTTTCATCATCAGTGAATGGCCTCTCACAGATACAAGATGGATATTCATGAAAGTCACCTCGTCCAGGCCTCACCTCATCTGGCTCTCCCATAAATCCTCTCTGGCTTGCTTTCACCTTTTTGGAAAATGTATCCCAGCCCATCTGATCCCTTGCCATGAACAATGCACTAAGCTTCTTTGCATTTGGTCTGATGGTCCTCTTATGCCCAGCGTACCTCCTTGGATCCATTATATATGAAAAATAAAAATTAGTGCAAGTAAATGGTACGTAAAAATGAGTGAATTATACAAGAGTAACTTTTTTATGTACTAAATGACAGCACATAATGTTACAAGCAAGATTTTAAAATTTTGGCGGTGTGTACTATTATATGGGACAATTATAATTACAGAAACAGAATAATTAATAATGCATCGATCATAAAGAACACATCATATAGTAAACAAATAATTATTAAATGTAAGTATCTCTAGATTATTTTTTCTTGAGAAGGATCCCTAAAATTACTCATTATATAATGTCTTGATTGGCTTTAGATGATAATGACATAAAAAAATCAAGTACTCACACAAAAAGAGATTCTTGGGAATTTACATATTCGAATTCAATTCAGCCATTCTGGCTCAAACTTTAATCTCAATAAATTATCTAATCTGAGCCCAGTGCAACATTAATGCAGCTGAACAATTTCCATATTATCACAACAGAAGCAAGCATGTTTTTTCAGTTAGATCTTATTGCTGTTATTTCCTTATAATACCTGAGTATTATCTTATAGTATGGTCCAAAAACTCAAATCTGTCAAAGACATCACACAGAAAATGTAGAAAATATAGGCAACAGTATTTTCAAAGAACTAACTTCCTTGAAAATTCAAATTCAAATCACTTATTCCTCAGTATTATAATCAAATTATGGACCACAGATTAATTTCAAGCTCAAACATATTCAAGACATAGAAAACTATGGGCTAGTATTTTCTCACCTTCGACCAGCAAGAATCTTGGCCATGTTTCCATTATTATTTGTGACAAAGACATCACTCTCATCACAGGCAATGTAGTCGATGGCCGCCAGGCGGGAAGAAAATGGAAGAAAAGGTTTCAGATCTTCAACTGCTAGCATCTCCTTTGTATAGAAGTTTGGGAAGAGTTCTCTAAGGGGCCTTAGAGTCTCTTCTCCACCATATATTTCTCCAGATGCAACATAGAGGTATGTGTTGTTAGCAAAACCAAGGGCACGCAGCATTAATCCTACTTCATGAGGAGTGAGTGGACATTTTCCTCTCTCTCGCTCTCCATCGGGGCTTAAATCCTAAAATATAGCAAGTACAAATTTGGGATAAATTAAAACATCAGAATCCATCTTAACAAAGTACGGTCCTCATTTTTCCTGGTAATTACAAGATAAGTGTAGTGAGTGACATGATCCAATGGGTAGAGAACCTTTCTTTAAATATAAAATTGGAGATTATAAAGGAATAGCATTCTTTTCTTACAGGTAATGTTTCCCATCTTTTTCTTATTTCCCTGAGCTCAAATCTCTCCTTTTCACCCCCGCCAAAGTAACACCCAGAAAATGCAAGCATATCAGGTTCAAACCTGTAATTTTAAACAGTCAGGCCATGAACAACACAGAAATCCAAATATGCACGCAAAATTCACCACCCATCCATTTCTGTCTACATGTAAAAACAAAGCATGCTCATAAAATACAAATGTCTGGATATGATAGCAATCTAGTTGAATTCGTTGATAACAATTAAAAGGAGAGTAAGATATAGAAGCCAGTTCTTCTACACAAATGGTCAGTTATAATATAT
>Ga0325403_1001494_pt1 | contig 19554 bp, 16 predicted proteins | sample PopdelMetagenome_19_FD_205665 | JGI IMG/M metagenome (GOLD analysis project Ga0325403, IMG submission 205665) | Populus deltoides microbial communities from Bellville, Georgia, United States - Xylem-PdKOR-R4 | ecosystem: Host-associated > Plants > Phyllosphere > Stem > Wood/Secondary xylem...
TGTATTTAAAATAATATTTTTTTAATATTAATCATAATGCTCAGATTTATGAACTTAAAGGGAGGTGAAAAACCTTATACCAAACCTATGTACGCAACAAAAACAGCTTTAATTAGTTAGATTTGGTACTGTTATTAAAATTGGTACGAGGTAATATTAAACTTAAAATTATTTTAATTAATTTGAGTTAAGCTGTTCATTCTATTGTAGATGAGATGAGATGAGATGTGATGAGATGGGGTTTGGTTCGAAATTGAAAGAGGTCAAATTATATGGACAGCTTGCCAGCTTTGACTAGTCCACGTATTAAGGACAAATTAACAGTAGCGGGACATGCCTCCAAATGTTGCTGGCTGTCCCACACGCCAAACCTGCCTAAATTATTACGTAATTAACATTACGTACTCCAATTTCTCCTCCTTTCATCACTTGCCCCCCCTGGATTCTCTTGATTTTTCTTGATTATTATTATTATTATTATTATTATTATTATTATTATTATTATTATTATTATTATTATATAAAATGTGCCTTGGATGTGGATGGATTCCCTTTAAGTCATGTGCATATGTCTACTGTTGTTGTTGTTGTTTTATAACATGAGATTCTCTTGTTGGAATTAATTAAGGTACATAGTTAGTTAATATAATGGTGGGAAATCCTCAACTAGGAATTAATGGGATAAGAATAAGAAGGAAAAAAATGCATTCAAGGTTGAGTAAATACATGGTTAAAAAGCACAAGTACTCCATTTCAAAAGATTGTAGTATTGTTATTGCAAAACAAAAAATTAAAAGGCATTCACATAGTTTATCACAATCTTTTTATTTAAAATAATGGGCGTTCTTGGATATTTTATGTATTAATTGAGACTAAATTCTCTTTAAGAGCAAATTCCTACACTAATCCGATATTGATTCTAAAATTTAAGCCCTGAAAATCTTGAAAATAAGTATATATTCTTAATCATTATCACCCTCATAATTGATATATCATATATACTATTAAATTGTTAGTTGTTAGCTCATTAGACAGAGACAGTGGAAATAAAATAGACGAGATAGAAAATGAGACGGGGATATAATTATATTTGGTAATAATATAAAAGATAAAGTAAATATTTTTGTATCTTATTTGGTTAAGGTGAACAAAACAAAATATAATATAAAAAAAATTATTTTACTATTAATATTTATTTTTTTAGGCTTAAATATTTAAAAAAATAATGAGATATTTTATACTTTAATTAATATTGAGTTTTGAAATTAATAATATTTTAATAATCCTGGTTATAAAATCAGGACTAATTTGATAGGTTGACATATGGTTTGGACTGATCCAAGTTTAAAAAAATAAAGGAATGATTAACTCAACTTGTCCTAATCAAAAACTCAGGTCGACCCGAGATAAAAGATAAATAAAAAATGTGTTGACTTTTTTGAAGAAAAACATGGTCAAAAAAAGGTTGTTATGATTATTTAAAAAAAGAATTGGGCAAGCAAGGTTAACCCTCTCGAATCGTGACCTGAACATTGCCTCTAATCGACTATCGGATCAAGTTTTAAAACTATGATAATAATCATTTTTATCCATGCATTGACTCGGTCAACCCGTGTTAACCCTTCTGACCTATAACCTAGGCTTTGCCCCGATTAACCTCAAAGTCGAGTTTTAAAACTATGATAATAACAAATTTTATCATTACATTGACCTTGGTCAACCCGAGTTAATCCTCTTGATCAACCCGAGTTAATCCTCTTGATCCATGCCTTAAGTCTTGCCCTAAGTTAACCCTATTGACACATGAATTGGGCCTTACACCAAGTCGACCCCCGAGTCGATTTTAAAACTAAGATAATAATCACTTTTATCAATATGTTAACCCGGGTCAATAGTCAACCCCACTCGTGACACGGGCCTTGCCTCGAGCTGACCCTCGAATCGAATTTTAAAACTATGATAATAACTATTTTTATTCTTACATTAACTCGAGTCAACCCGGGATCATATTGAGCTAAAGTAAACAAGATAAAATATAATATAAAAAATTCTATTTTACCCTTAATATATATTATTGGTAGGCTTACATATTTTAAAAAATAATGAGATATTTTATTTACTTTAGTTAATATTGAGTGTTGAAATTAATAATATTATAATAACTTTGGTTATAAAATCAGGATTAATGTGACGGGTTGATCTAGGATTTGAACTGGTCCGAGTTTAAAAAATAAATGAATGATTAACTCAACTTGACCTAATCAAAAACCTAAGTCAACCCGGGATAAAAGACAAATCAAAAACACGTTGACTTTTTTAAAGAAAAAAATGGTCAAAAGAAGTGATTATTAAAAAAAAAAAAAAATTGGGCAAGCAGAGTTGACCCTCTCAAAGTGTGATCTGAACCTTGTTTCTAATCAACTCTCGGATCAAGTTTTTAAACCATGATAACAACCACTTTTATCCATACATTAACTTGATCGACCCGTCTTGACCCTTCTGACCTATGACCTAGACTTTGCCCCGATTGACCCCCAAGTCGAGTTTTAAAACTATAATAACAACAAATTTTATCCTTACATTAACCTGAGTTGACCCTCTCGATCCATATCTTAAGTCATGCCCTAAGTTAACTCTCAAATCAAGTTTTAAAATTATGATAATAATTATTTTTATTTTATGTTAACTTGGGTCAACCCAAGTTGACCATGCTGACAAATAAATTGGGCCTTACATCGGGTCAACCCCGAGTCGGTTTTAAACTATGATAATAATCACTTTTATTAATATGTTGACCCAGGTCAACAGTCAACTCCGCTCGTGACTTAGGCCTTGCCTCGAGCTAACCTTTAAATCAGGTTTTAAAACTATGATAATAACTATTTTTATTCTTACAGTGACTTGGATCAACTCAACCCTTGACCCGAGTCTTGACCAGTGACCCGAGGTTTGTCTCGAATCAACCTCCAGGTTGAGTTTTAAAATTATGATAATAACTATTTTTTCCCTACATATCTTACTTAAACAATTTTAAAATTAAAAGTTTTTTTCAATAATATTTTAAAAATAAAAAATAATAAATATCATTTCTAAAAACATATCTTATCGATAACTTCTATTTTAAAAATATAAAATTTTATTTTAAAATTATTAGAAAAATACATTTATTTTTGTATCTATATCTTCTTAATCATATTTATTTTAGTTTTAATTACGTGTATTTTTTTATATTTCATGACGTTAATCCAACGCTACTAAAAGACAAGATAGAGGCGGTTAATTGTGAGGCACAAAACATGAGCTAAAATGGTCGGTGGAGAGGAAAGATAGGGCAAGAACGTGCAGAATCACACACTTTCATTTTCTTGTCTTTCTTTTAGGTTTTTATATTTAATTTAATTTAATTTGTTCATCAATTTGTCAGTTTGCCATTTGCTAGTAATACTTTTTATGAAAAAAGTTTTCATTACTTTTCTTTTTCTCTCCACATTGTGGGTCGAAAGGTGCTCCCACCATTTATAAGTTTTTGTACGCTTATGAAGTAGACAACAATGGCGGCTGGGTAATTGTCTGAGTGGCCACAAAATGTTGTTGTTCAATGAATGTTTATTGATATTGATGACTACATTTTTTTAGAAAATAAATTTGGTAAATTATTGGAAGTGAATAAATGGATCGATAAGTACTTTTGTACACACTAGATTGGTGATGCACATTAACATGTTTTTTATCCTGTAAAAAAAAAAAGTAGAATACAATTAAGGATATAGTTGACAAATATAAATAACAACAGTGGTTATGGCGTATCTCTCTCTCTCTCTCTCTCTCTCTTGGATACAGTTATGGATCTCTTTGACAGTCACAGGTATAAATACAGAACTGGTAAATCGCTGAAGCCAAAAGGATAGCATTTTTCAGTGGTTCACTTGGAGAGAAGAAAAAACATGACAAAAGCTTCTTGCTAATGATATTTTGTCACTTTCAGCTTCTGGTTATCAAAACAAGTTAGATCTTTTGAGCTTTCTTGGAGATCACTTACTGGTTTTTTCATATTTTATATTGAGGAAGTTGAAAGTTTCAGTTTTCGGGATTTCTTTTCTCACATCAGGTATTCAAATTTCATTTCACTTTCTGGGTGTTCTGTGTTTGAATGATTATCATCTTGACAAGTGAGAAAGAAAGTGTTTTTGGAAATCTACAGTGGATGGATGCTGTTCAGTTTGGCTTATCAAAGTTTATATCATCTAAAAGAAGTTGGTGATTGTTTCTTGTAAGTTTTGAAAATTGGGTTTTCAAGTACATATAGAGACTTTTAAGGATAAGATTGAGTGAGATTTGTTTGAAATTCATGTTTGATCCTGGTGAAATGAGAATGAGTTATTGGCTTTACAATCCATAGAATCAAGATTTAGAGTATTATAAGGGAAGTTTCTTTGATTTGTGTATGATCATGGAGAAAAGAAAGTAATTTCTGGGTTTCAAATCAAGGAATCAAGGTTTCAGTTAGGAGCAGGGGATTGGTTTTGAGATTGATTGATAATAGTGTGAGATACTACTGTGTGTGACCATGGAGAGACAAAGCAGTTTCAATGGAAGAACAATGGAAAAGCAGCAGAGTTTTCGTGGAACAACAAACAAACAGAAAGTGTATGAAAAGCAAGTGAGTTTTCAAGGAATACCAAATAAACAGAAGGTGATGGAAAAACACCCGAGTTTTCATGGGGTGACAGAAAATGGGTCAACTTCTCATGGGGTGATGGAAAAACACCCCAGTTTTCGTGGAGTAGAGAAGGGTTTTCGTGGATTTCTGGAGAAACAGAAGAGCTTTCGTGTGGTGATGGAGAGACAACTTAGTTTTATTGGTGGTGGTGAGAGGAAAAGGCCTAAAGATTCACCTGGAAAGCGAGGAGACTCACAAATTCATTTGGCAGCACGTACGGGGAATTTGAGTAGAGTTAGAGAGATTCTTCAGAATTCTGATGGTAATGACTTGAAGGTTCTGTTGGCAACGCAGAATCAAGACGGAGAAACTCCCCTTTATGCAGCAGCAGAGAATGGGCATGCTGGGGTTGTTGCTAAAATGCTGGAATATATGGACCTGGAGACTGCATCTGTTGCCGCTAGGAATGGGTATGATCCATTCCACGTGGCTGCAAAGCAGGGTCATCTTGGTGAGAAATCATTCTGATTTTGCATTTTTGAACTTCCGTTCTCCATTAAAATTATTTGGTAGTATGTTTTTTGAATAACGGTCATTAACTCGTTTGAGCTGACAAAATGGCTTCATTATCCCCATGTATCAATTTTCCTATGAATTACTCTCATTCTTTTCCTGGTATCAAATTTTTTCATCTACTGATAAGAGAAGAAAGACCTCAATTAACTTTTATGCAAATCATGTCTAGAAGATGTAAAATCCCCCAATTTCATGAGACACGTCAGGTGTTTTTCATATATATGAGCTACAAGGATTCTGGTTAGCCTGTTTGAGGTTCAAAGCCTCGAATATGGATGTTTGAACCCAAGCATGCATGAATTTCTAGATTTTCGAGTGATGAGCATGAAATTTTCATATGTATCTTTTTTTTCTTCTTTTTTTTGTGATGAGCATGAAATTAGAACTCAAAGTAGTTTCAGGACTTCTCTTCTCCAGATATTTTTAGTTTTCTGTATTTAAATAGTAGTGTGCTCATGCATTTCTATCGTGCTCTTTCTGCTTAGAATCTTTCGGAGAATTTCTAGCATTGTTACTTTGGCTATGAAGCCACTGAAAACCTTTTCTATCTGGTCTTGATACTAGAGGCTGTGTTTAGATCTGCGTTGCAAGATAAATTTTTCTGCTACTTGAAAAACTCTTAGGTTGTCACTTCTGATTTTTTTTAAAACCTTGCAGATGTCTTGACAGAACTTTTGCGTGTATTCCCCAACTTGGTCATGACAACAGATTTATCCTGTACAACTGCTCTACACACAGCTGCGACTCAAGGGCACATTGATGTGGTCAATCTTCTTTTAGAAACAGATGTAAATCTTGTTAAGATTGCCCGGAATAATGGTAAGACTGTCCTCCATTCAGCTGCAAGGATGGGGCACTTGGAAATTGTGAGGTCCCTCCTAAGTAAGGATCCAAGCACTGGTTTTAGAACAGATAAAAAAGGACAAACTGCACTGCACATGGCTGTGAAAGGGCAAAACGAGGAAATTGTGCTAGAATTGCTAAAACCTGACCGCACTGTTATGCATGTGGAAGACAATAAGGGAAACACGGCATTGCATATTGCAGTTATGAAAGGCCGTACTCAGGTGCTTCGTCATTTCTTTATCTTTCACCCTTTCTTTTTAGCTAGCTATATATCTTAGTGACTACAGCACTGCAGGATATGTTCTGTGATAAATTATGCTCCATCATACGCATTCAATAGTGATATATATATATATATATATGAACTCCGGTGATCCTTACAACTTAAGTTTTCTATAGGTAAGATGAAAAAACCTTCAGTAGAATTTGTCACGATTATGACTCTAGTTGCTCAGTAAGTGACCTACTATTAACAATCCGATCCCTTCCTAAAGCTTATTGCTTCAGTCTGTTAAATTCAAACAACTTTGAGAAATGATAAAATGCATTATTAGTAACTTCTGTTTGTTTTATTCAACCCTATTTCTCAAACAATGTCGGAAATGATTTGCATAATAATGTCAAAAAAAAAAACTGATTGCCTGGCAATAGCTTATGGAGTTGGCTATCATTTGCAGTTTCCTATTTTGAAATCTAGACTTTCAGTGAAAACCTCAGGCATTATTGTGTGATACATTGAACAGATTTTAAGGAGATACCTTGTAATATGTTATATCCCTGTTGAAAGAAATGTCTCGTACAAATTTTGAAAATTTGTACGATTGATGATGAAAGTAATCTCAAAAGAGACTTGTAATGGAAATAATACATAATTTTGGGTGGAGTATCTCTGAAATATGATGTGACAAAATAAACTATTTACGATGGCATTATTGAGATCTTATGTTGTAACCAGATAACATCATGTTTCTCTTTACATGCCCTTTTAGTTTTTTTCCCCCAATAGTCAAAAAGTTATATGTTTTTGGCAACCTATATTGAGATTCTTCATTTAATTGCAGAATGTGCGTTGTCTGTTATCGATTGAGGGTATTAACATCAATGCCATTAACAAAGCTGGAGAGACCCCACTTGACATTGCAGAAAAACTTGGAATTCAAGAGCTTGTCTCCATTTTAAAGAAAGCAGGGGCTAACAATTCCAAAGACTGTGGAAAGCCCCCAAATGCAGCAAAGCAACTAAAGCAGACTGTCAGTGACATAAAACATGATGTCCAGTCCCAGCTCCAACAGACCCGTCAAACTGGCTTCAGAGTGCAGAAAATCGCCAAGAAGCTGAAGAAGCTCCACATTAGTGGCCTCAACAATGCTATAAACAATTCGACTATTGTTGCAGTTCTCATTGCAACAGTTGCTTTTGCAGCCATTTTCACCGTCCCTGGCCAGTATGTTGAGGAGAAGATCGAGGGAGCTGCAATTGGGCAAGCCAATGTAGCAAGAAATCCTGCTTTCTTAGTCTTCTTTGTATTTGACAGCCTGGCATTATTCATCTCTCTGGCTGTCGTTGTGGTCCAAACATCTATTGTTGTGATTGAACAAAAGGCAAAGAAGCAGCTTGTGTTTGTTATTAACAAACTCATGTGGCTTGCTTGCCTCTTCATTTCAGCAGCCTTTATTTCTCTTACTTATGTGGTGGTGGGTAAGAATTCCAGGTGGCTTGCTATCTATGCAACAGTCATTGGTGGCTTAATCATGCTCGCTACGATCGGCTCCATGTGCTACTGTGTCGTTTTACATCAGATGGAAGAATCAAAGTTAAGGAATATAAGGAGGGAAACTCGGCCTGGTTCTTATTCTATGTCTGTGGAATCAGATCAAGAGATTTTGAACAGCGAATATAGGAGGATGTATGCACTCTGAAGAATTTATAATTTGGAGAAGTGAAGCGGGATTCTATGACCTATTTTTCACTCTATATATGAAATAGCTATGCTCATACTCTGGTGATTATAGCATTTAATTTCAGAAGTGGAGCCAAGATGTGGATTTACTTAATAATCCTAGGGGATGAATGGAATACTCAGGTTCAGCAATTGAAGGAAGCCATTGATCTCCTCATTTTGGCTGTACATGAACTTCTGAGAAAGCTTCCTTGACAGGGTTTTGGTTTCCTTCTCCTGCTGGTTGCTCTGTGGTTTCCTATTGGATGAGCTCAAATCTAGTATGAATTTGAACCTGATGACTTACTACAGATTCAATCGAAGCTCAAAGCAGGTACAAAGGTGTCAATGACTGAAACTGTACAAGGGTCTGCTTGAATTATATGCATACTATGTATAAAATGTAGTGATAACAGGATCCCTCTAATTAATGGAGAAAAGCTTACCACATGGAAGTAATTTTCCATCCCTGTTTTGCTTGAATCTAATGTTAGCTGGAAAAAAAATTGTGCTTAGGTTTTTAGGGTTCATTTGGCTGTGGCATATTATGGTTGAAATTGTGTTTTGCTCCCACTATTGATTTGAAAATGTTAGGTCGATTAACATATACCACATTTTTTATAATTTCACATAGAACTCTTTTAAAACTTTGGTTACAAAAATATTATAATTTGTAGCGTTTTTTTGTAAATGTATTTTTTTCAACTATAACCACAAAAAACTATCACAATGCCAAACTAGTCATCTAGTGCTTAGTCTGTCAAGTAAATTCAGAAATTAAAAAGATTCAACAATGGCATGGCAGGATTTACAAACTATCTATTAACGCAAGAGAGGGAAATGATTCTAATTCAGCTCCCTGTTAATGCTACAACAGGTGAAAACAAAATGCAAAATAGTTCCAATCTTACACGAAGAAAACTGGCATTTGAATATCAACATTTTTACTGCAATCGTAGAAAAGACCATTTAGTGCAATTTGCTTCGATTACAGTGCTTGTGTTTTTCTGTTCTTTGAAAATGAATGAGGTAAAGAATTTCCACCTGACATCAGCATATGCAAATCACCATAAACAAACGGAACCTGTTCTCAACATGATGAAATGGAGACCACTCTCCATGTATTTACATAAAAAAAGATATCGGATTAAGCTCTCTGGGTGCTGCTTCCAGGTGATGTATCCATACCTGTCCAATTCTACGAGGCCTCACTAAAGCTTCAAAAATCTCGGAAATCATCAACAGCATCAGAGGAACCACTTTGTTGCCTAAGGTCAGACCGGTGAACAGAGCCTCCTTGGCCTTTCCGAGAATTGTTCGATATAGAGTCGATACGCACTGTCTTGGCAGAGTAGCAGTGTCTAACGATGATTTGGTGACTTTGTATTCCTGTTGCGTTACTGCCCTGGATATTCACAGACAACATAGCTTCCTTGTCTCGTGTATCTTCGCACCACCAGTTTTGTGGGATTCCATCAAAATGCTCTTCTAAGGAATGGAACTCTTCATGATGTACTGAGATATCCACAAAGTGATCTTTTTTAATTATGCCTGCTGCTGGTGTGACCTACATCCAGACACAAGAAAGAAGCTACTTCAGAATGAAAGGAAAAGATTCATTTGAAATCAGATATGGAGAGAATGGTTGAAAACAACAGTATAAAAGCTGAAGAGGGAGATAAAACCTAAAACAAATTGTATATTATGAACACAAACTCTTCAAGATTTATAGTGAAGCAGGTGGAAATGAAGTTCCAAAAAACTAAACTGATCATGAACAAGTTAAAGAATATTTTTCCAGACGAAATGTCCTTGCTACTTTGCCAGCAAACTTGATGGTCGTGCATGATCCGATACTGCTGTGTGGCTTGGGTTTCGGGCAGTTAATTTTACAATCTTCCAGTTTAAAAATAAGAAAAGTACCTCGAGCCATCTTGGAAAGCCATAAGAACCCCGTGAATGATAAGTACTCTCGTCTTCATCCTCGTTGATAGTGCAAACACCTGCACAAACAATTCTGAATATAGCCTTTTCTTTCACGTCTTTGTTGGTGATTCGCAAGATGACTGTGTCCTGGCTTTGAAGGCGGATGATGTTGGTGCTGACAGTGGTTTCTGGTACATAACGCAATTGCTCAAGAATAGACCTGACTTTCTCATTGGACCTGACAACTAATCCAAATTCTTGTCTCCTAACTGATCTATCAACATGGGCAACTTGAACATGAAACTTGCAGCGGACAGGTTTGTGATCACTCTCTATGACATCCATGCAAGCTCCATACCTTTAGGCCATGAAAATCAAATATCAGAAACAATTGACGATTGCTTGTAAGGGGAAAAGGAAGAATCAAAATCACCCTATTGTGAAACCTACTGTATAACTGATGAGACCACAGGGCAGTCTAAACTGCATTCGGACACTGGAGCTGATCGATTGTCACGGTATATTATTCTGTCACACCATGCTGGAATTCGCTTTTTCTCCCCAGAATCATATCCTGTGGATAATGCACATAGTAAAAAGTCGAGGTTGAATGATACTAACAGAAAATTTTGCTTAACAAAAAGGAATAACAATTCATAGGCAAACTCGATCAAGGAAATCTTTTAAGATTTTCTGAACAAGTCTAAGATCATTTCCAGTAATGTGAAGCATCTGAACTAAAGGGATGTGAAAACTTCTACCATTTCTGCAGAATCTTTACCTCCTAAACCTGGTTGGTTTCTTGCAAACTTGTAAGTAGGAGGGAACACAATGAGTGCCTCACGCATTCCTTGAAAAACTTTCCCTGCCTGCATCTCTGCTCTGAGCTGATCCTTTTCTCGAAGCCAGTCAAAGCTTCTTTGTGAAACAAGGTCCCTTGCTTCATCGTATGATATACCAAAAAGCCTGTAATTAAAATCACCAAGAAATACCACCATATCTGCTTCAGCTAAATCAAGCTTTGGCTCTTCAGTGTTGGCACTAGCAGCCTGTGAAAGCACCACTACTTTGTAACTCATAGGTCATACCCAATAAAGATTCTCCTAGAAACTATAAAAAGGTCATAAGAACGTACATTTGTTCCCTTAATTGTGTGACTGGCAGTTGAGACACCAGCTGCAATAGATAGGACCAGGGGGAAGCCAGAAACATAAAGCAGCCAAAATAAAAATGTGGAGAAGGCAAGAACGCAACACAAAAACAGGAATCGCACCATACCAGCTGCCGCAGGGTTTGATGACCGACCAAAGGACATATTTCGAAAAATATGATCAAAATCAGCATTGCGCCGATTGACTGCTTCCAAATGTGCAGCCAAGTGACAGTTAACAAAGCACATGATCCTGTCGAGAACTCTAATTCTCAAACCTACACCTCCCTGCAAGGACATATTAGAACATTATGAAAAAAAACAGATTAGTCAACAATTTTAAGATGTGCACACTCCAATTAAGATGGTTTTAAATGTTGAATAGAGCAAAGACTGTTAGTGACAGGTGATAGCCAGTAATGTGCAAATAAGCATCATGAAGGTAGACATTCGTACCTTATTGCCAATTGCTCGTCCAAAGCCGCATGGAACTGCCCCAGCATCAACATCACCAACATGTTTTCTGAGATTCTTTCTTACCCTAATTGACAACTCACAATATAAGATGCGACAAACTATAAAATTTATGAACCCTTGGGACACGAAGACAGGATTAAGATGCTTCTTCAAAGGAGAAAAGACTGACTGGAGGTTTCGTGTGAAAATAACACGTTAAATCGGCAACACAAACTATAGTCACAGTTACTTACCAAAGAGATATGAGCAAGCCTGCAAGCTGCCTGGAACCCATACGTTCAAAAGCCATTCCTTCATCTAAGGCTTTTCCTATATTGTCCAGCCACCACTGACCAATGGCACTCCCTTCAAGTCCTACCTACAAAACAAGCAGCAAACAAGATAATGTGCAGAACAATATAGAACAAATCTCTTCAACTAATTATCAGGCTACATTAAAAGGAAAAAAACTCCCCCCCTGCATTCAACGTAGTTGAAATTCTTGATATTCAAATCCACAGCGTCGATTTTTCTAAGCTCTAGAGATGTTTATCTAGCATCAATATTTGTGTTTATACAGCTAAACATTCACTCAAGCACCTATATGTATTCTTTGTGCGTCAACTTGTCATGAAACTACATTAATTATTAAAAAAGATAGAGAATGAGAACAGAAACCAAATGACCATCCATTGCAATGAAAGCAGATCAACTAGATCTTACTGTTTCTTTTGCAGCAGACATTGCAAGAAAACCTGCACCCATCTCTACTTCTTGTAACCCAATAACAATAATGCCAACGTCTGATGCAGTAGAACCTAACCATGCTTTAAGTGCATCCTGGGATGCTCTTCCTTGACCGACATTCCATGTACCAACTAAAATTCTGAAACTATTTCTTCTTGTATACTCTAGTTCTTTCGATGCTACTTCTGATCGTATTATTCTGTCAATAGGTCCTGGAGATGCAATGCTCCATCCACGTATGCCACCATGATTTGCCAAGCTAAAAACATATCCATTTCCAACTGCCAGTTTCAGCACAGGATTACTGTAAGCAACCCATGCACAAATCAGTTTTCCCTCCAGGTCCAATACTTGGATAACACCGCTTGCGTAGCCAACATATATCTGTGTTCCAAAAGTGCAAAAACATTGGACAGCAGAAGAATGATGATTAAATTCTAGTAAACGATTTCCACTCCCATCCCACTGCACAAGAAGGCCATTAGGACATCCACTCCAGATCATTCCATCTATAGTCAGCACTAGTGCTTCTGTTCTCTTGGCATCATCTGCGAATGCTCCTGCTCCCCTGGTTGCAACTCGGCGAACAGCATCTGCTGCTCCCATTATAGCATTACGTGAACGTTGCAGAAATCCCCCAGATTTCTCCTTTTTCGATGGGACTACAAATTTTACCTTCATCTCATCTTCTACTGGCTGATCTTGCTGTTGCACTGATGGCAGGTCAGCTCGATTCTCAATTTGACCCTCAGTATTGAATACCTTCAGAAGCTCCTTTGTACGAGCATCCCTGCAGAATTATAAATCTTATAAAGCTTCACATGTAACTTGAAGCAACTTATGGCCAATTCATAGCCTAGTGGTACCAACAAAGCCCAAAAACTAAACATGTATCGAAAGATTTTTAAAGAACTCGTGACATTCTAGGAGCTTCAGGGAGGAAAAGAAAATACCAAAGAGAGAAGGAAAGAGGCTGAGCACACCAAATTTTAGCTCTAACATTGTCAGCTAACAAGCTCTTTATATCTGAAGAAGATATGCTACAGGCACCATTTACAGTGACTTGGCTCCTGAGGTCAATGCAAGACCTCTCCACCAATAAAGCAGCCATATGTTTTTCCTCTGGTGAAAGAGAGAGAGATTTCTCAATGGCATCCCATGGCCAAATCCTAACAACACCATTCTCACCACCTGACCACAGATCACCTACATGTATCAAAGCACAAAGTTTAAAATTAGAGCCTTGAAAAGCAAGATCATGTCAAATTTATCGAAGGTTTTGGGCAAGTATAACAGATAAGATGGTAAGTTGTTCTTTGACAATAACGATTATTAATCAACGATTATGAAATTAAACCGTTAAAAGATTTTCTTGCTCGTGAAATTTATAGATAGTTGGTGTTATGCCCTAGCATTTTCTTATCACATTTCAGATACCATGCCTTGCCCCAATAAGAACAGTGATTATCATTTTCCAAAAAGGCAATATAATGAAAGCTAGCTTACCAAAAGAGCTCATAACTATAGAAAGAACAGGACCCTTATGAGCCTGCCACGATAATCCTTCCTTAAAATGAGAATTAGCATCATCTAAATGTTGATCCATTTTCCAGGACCTAATCTTCCCATCTTTGTGCCCACTCCAAACCAATCTATTTGCACTGTCAATGATTAAACACATTGTAGGTGAGGTATTCCCTGACTCAAAAAATGGTGCAGCATCTTCATCACCCCTTCTCGCTCTCCCACCTAATCCACTTCCAGCCTCATATACATCCTCAAAACTCCAAAACCTTACCCCACACTCCTGACCAGCCCACAACTGCTTATCAGTACAAGCAATGTTTCTCAAAAACTTCCCCACCTGAGTTTCTCTCAAAGGATGTGGCCTAAGTTCTAGACAAGGCGGTCGGCCAGCGTGCACAGCTGAACGTGTTGGAAACTTAAAGATTCCAGTCCCGCCACCATTTGCAATGAACTCAGGCAATGGTTGGAATTGCATGAGTTGATCATCCTCAGCACCAACGAAGAAATCTTCACCGCTGCCACCACGAGAACGAGTGGTGTTAGAAGGAGAAGAGGAGCGTGGGCAGAATTCATCATCGTCGGAAGAAGATTCATAATAAAAAGGATCAGAAAGCACAGGTTTAGGGATGTCATCAAGACTGTGCTTTCTTGTACCTGGATGGTGTTTTTGAGTAGTAGGTCCTGAAGAGGTTGCACGTAGCTGCTGGCTATGAGAGTGGATATTTCGCGGCGGCAGAGGGACAGGAGATAGCCCTTTTAAAGCCTCTTTATCTTCATCTTCAAAAATGTCAACATTTCTATCCTGACCCATTGATGATCATCAAGATGGATATATCACATATATATTGGAAAGGTTGAGAAACAGAGAGATTGAAGGGTGAAAAGGAGAAGAAAAGGAAGGGAAGAATGACTCTAAAGGAAAGAGGAGAGCACTTTGGTTTGGAGTTGTTCACGAGGAAGAGGAAGGGGAGGAGGAGGCAGAGACAGAGAATAGAGAGAGCGAAGACTTAGGCGTATTATGCTGGTGGGTGGACGGACAGGAATGTTACGTTGCTTTTCTGGGACTGTATCTATTGATATATTTAGATTAGACTAATTAGTTGGTTAATTGCAACCTTAAAAGTGGTTTTAAAACCCGACCACTGCAAGGCACAGGCCGGGTTGAGAAGATCTACCGGGCGGATTAATTTTTTTAAAAGAATCAAAACAATTTTTTCTTTTGAAAAGATCAACGGGTTGGTTGTTTGGTTTTTATCTTGTCACATGATCAATCTTGGTTTTTAACCGAATCACTTGGGGTTTTTACTTTTTTTATTTTTTTCTTCAATTTAAACTAATTTAGACCACAAGTTGGTTGGTCGAGTTCCAGGTGAATTTATTGAACTGGTATAGATTTTAAACAATGTCTTGTGATATTTTTATAATGCCAACTAAATCCCCACTTGACCCATAAAAAATTTACAGTCTGATTTTTCAAGAATTAATGTTGATTATAAAAACAACAAAAAAGACAGTTTTTAAATGAGATTACAAAAAATTAAAAATAGTAAAATAATTTTTGTATATTATAAAAAAAAATTGAATAATATTACATCAATATATTTTCTTATGATTAATGTCAAAAACAATCTTGGTTTGGTATTGAACCGCTTAAATCAATGTAAAGAACAGACATTCATCATATTATTCTTCAAGGTTGATATTATTCTCACTAGTAAATGATAGAACAGACATTCACATGCCAGTATAATCCCAGAGGATTCAAGTCAATGATGGGCGTGGATCTTGTACAGCAAGGAGATGGCGATTCAACTCCTTCAGAAACCATCATTCATGTTGATGCTCAATGTGCCCTCCTCCCGAAGAAATGAGGATCATGCATCAAGAGTGTTTGTATACTCGTCAAAGTATGGATTGGGTTGTATCCCTCCTCCATCTTCCAAATTTCTCTCTTCCCTGCAGCAATGCTCAAGCAAAAATAAATTTCTCAAGTCTCTTCAAGATCTTTGCAATAATCTAAGAATTCATTTCAACAAAGAAAAATCTTTTGTGCAATAAAAAAGCACCTGTAAGGAGAAAAGAAGAACATTATAAGCCATGCACATTGCACAAGCACATAATCACACCTGGATCCTCCATCAGTCCATCCCATCTTGCATACCCATACCCATAATCATGAAGGGACTACCACCAAACTCCTAAATATATAATTTTGATAAAAACAATCGGTAGTTCGCAATAAAGCATGGAACGATGGTGAGTGGTGGTTACTCTACTAGACTGAATCCAGAAGACCCTTCACAAATGATATCCAAAATGAACGGCAATGGTGCAGTAATGGACAACTTTAAAATCAGTTTACAATACAGTATTCTGAGAATTAAGCTGTATTGCATGAGAAGCATGACCCTTTTGCAAGCAGAAAACCACGAAACGATAAAACATTGCTAGTGTACCTTGCGAGCTTCGATAGCAAGTTCGTTATCAACAATGGTTACTGCCTTGAAGCCCATGGGATGCAACACCTCTTCGTAGCTAGGGGAAAAGACATGATAAATTCAATCTTCTAAGAAGAGAATAAACTGTCAACCAAGAATTTTATAGGTCATGGTAATAACTGATAAGATTAGAAGCGGAAGGAAAACAAAATAGGTAGAGAAGTACTCGGAGACTGATACTTTATACGGGGGCCCACCAACATGATCGCTGATCTGCCAAATAGTTTACATTATATAGGAATATTAGCCACTAGTTATAAAAAAGAGAGACGATCACAATAATTTGAGCTGATTTGTATTTAGTATGGACTTGACAATCCCAAGAAAAAGCCATCCTCCATTGTTCATAACTCCAAATTAAACAGAGCCAAGAAACTAGAGTGTTTTATAATTATGAATCAAGTTATTGTTGCTTCCTTCAAAGAAAAAGAAAGGGTTTGTTGCCAAATGGAAGAGAAACTGTGAAAATATGTATGAGATAAAGATCAGTACCGGATACATCAGCGTTATGAGCTCTCCATCAGGTTTCAACATTTCTTGAACTTTGCATGCCCATCTTGATCTCATCCCTGGTTTGATAGCACAGAAGAACCTGCAGATTTTCCATTAGCATGTTCATATCAGGCAACCCATCTCACAGACTAAACATGCATATGACCAAGTTGACTTACGTGTAATCGAAAATGAGATCAAACAACTCAGGTGGATGCCAAGTGAAGAAGTCTGCCTTCAAGAATGTAAAGTAACTTGAATTTGGTAATGAGGAAGACAACTGTTTCAAAATTTAAAGAGAGAATTAACATAAGTAATGAAGCAATAAAAACTAAAACCATGAATCTTTTAATTTCTGAACTTAGGTCACCATTCTAATCTGAAACCAACTTAGAATCCACGGATACAGGTGCCAACTCTGTTACCAACTGACTTTTTCAGTAACACTAGATCAAGGCTTCTCAGGATTAAATCAGAGCTATAGAAATTTAAATCGATATGCGTTTGTAGTACTTTCATTGAATTCCTTTGGGAGCAGAAGGGAATTAGTAATACAAACGATCTTAATTTCCTCTATCATCACATTGTTATGTGCAATGTATTCGAAGAATTGGCAAGCAGATTGCTCTTACCTCTATTGCTTTCTCAATAGCCGTGTGCGAGACGTCCAATCCAACAACATAGCGTTCAGAGCATGCCATTGCTACCACATCATAACCCTGCGCGATATTCGACCATATAGCTGATTTCAGGATCATATTGAAACTTACACCAAACAAAAAAAAAGGGGGGGCATAAACATGCAAGAGATCATAAAAATACTGAAGAAGTGACTTACAGAGCCACATCCAGGGACTAAAGCCCTGCCCTTAGGAAGGGCACCTGTCTGATGAAGATGTAAGATAATAGGTGTTGGGCGTCCTAAATCCCATGGTGTCAATCCCTGCTCCCAACAATTCTCCCAACCGCCTAGATTACATCATTTACAGACACGATGACATATCTCTATAACCATGTACTTTGAACTCAAAACAAACAATAAAACTTTAGACACACAAAATCACATGACATCAAGCCAAAAGAGAAAACACACTTCAATTTCTAGGCTTTTCCTGCAATTTTCCTTCAAACCCAAATGGAATTTGAAGCAAATTTGCAATCTTTTAGTGGAATAAGGCAGTTCTCTATAAGAAAGAGAGAATAAAGTTACCAGACGTCTCGGTGGTTACGAGTTGTTGCATTTGATGAACCTCAGGCTTGAATTTAACACTGCCCTCTCTCTCCTTTGCAATCGGCTCCTTTCCTTCTTCTCTCTTCTTGTCCATCCTCAGATTTGTGGCGCCAATCCACAGTTGCATATATGGAGCAGCTGCTTTAGGCGTTGATGATGCCACTGAGAGTGGGACCCAAGAGAAGGAGGAGAAGAGTCTCATACTAATAAGTAATAAAAGGTTTCCCAACCATAAATGCCGTTTGATTGCCTTTTCAAAAGTGTAACTTAGGTGAAGCTTACTTGATATTGTGGTTTATTTTTGTTTTATGAAAATAATTTTATTTTTTTTTATTTTAATTTTAAACCTATCAATATAGCATCATCATTCCTCTTAATATTTGATTCTTACATTCAACAATATCATTTAATTAAAGTAAATATCAATATTTGATAAATTATATCATTCTCAAAATAAAATTTATTAAAAGATGAATTATATTTTTTATTTATATCGTTTTTTATTCTGTATATCATCTTATTAAGTTAATTTTTAACCTTGTTTTGCATAGAAGGTCTTATCTCTTTGCTTATTAGCTAATAAATATAACATCTTATATAATTATTAATAAAAATTCATGAATACTTTTCACTACCTCTAGGTTACATAAAATTTAAATCACTTATATTAGAATGAATTAAATATAAAAGTTTGTTACTTCTATCCATAAAATAGCTTAGAATAATCAACCAAATAAACGGATGAAAAAGCTTTATTAATTTTCTTGTTTTTCTTTAATATAATAGTCATAACATTAGTTTAAATAGCTCAATCACATTAATAAAATTTGAAAATTATTATAAATATAAAATACACGGGCCTGTTTGTTTCTATGTTTCAAAAGCACTTTTAATAAAATTTGAAAATTTTTTATTTTTTTATTAACTTCAAATTAATATGTTTTTAGTGTTTTCAAATTATTTTGATGTGCTGATATTAAAAATAATTTTTAAAAAATAAAAATATATCATTGGCATGTATTTTGGCACGAAAAGCTATTTGAAAAGCATCCGCAACCACACTGTCAAACACACTCTTATCAATTGTTCACCACCATTCCACTCCAAATAAAGACAAATTTATTAGGTTCACAAAGCATCCTAAATCCGTTCTCACTCAATAGCAAGCAATAAACCATATTCTTTCAAATATCATAAGCATGAACTACATTGTTCAGGGTAGCTCTTTTCTAGATATCATCCTTAATTAGCACCACCTTTGCACACTTGAACAATTGTTCTCTTTACCAATTATTACACAAGTAGGAAAAAAAAGCTTTTCATGTCAGAACATGGTGGTCTAATTGTCCAATTCTAACATAAATATAGCAAGCTCTATAGCTTCCTCGTGAACATGTAGTCATGTTGTTTTGAGCATTCTTCTATTTACAACGACGATGATAATCATGGTTGTATGCAAAACAAGTTTCTATGAACATTATGTTAACATTATTACAATTATTAAGA
>Ga0325403_1001495_pt1 | contig 19553 bp, 18 predicted proteins | sample PopdelMetagenome_19_FD_205665 | JGI IMG/M metagenome (GOLD analysis project Ga0325403, IMG submission 205665) | Populus deltoides microbial communities from Bellville, Georgia, United States - Xylem-PdKOR-R4 | ecosystem: Host-associated > Plants > Phyllosphere > Stem > Wood/Secondary xylem...
CGGTCGGCCGCTCCCGAGCGGCCGCCGCCCGCGACCACGGACGGGGAACGGGGTCAGCGGCGGCGCAGCGAGGCGTCGGTGAGGGACGGCGGGGCGTACCCGGCGTCGGCGGCGGCCAGCGTGGTCCCCGGGGGGACGATCTCGTCGATCCTGTCGAGCACGTCGTCGGACAGGACCACGTCGACGGCGCCGAGCTGGCTCTCCAGCTGCTCCATCGTGCGCGGACCGATGATCGGGCTGGTCACGGCCGGGTGGCGCAGCACGAAGGCCAGCGCCAGGTGCACCAGCGACAGGCCCGCCTCCTCGGCGAGCACGGCGAGGGCGTCGGCGGCCTCGAGCTTGCGCTGGTTGTCCGGCAGCGACAGGTCGAAGCGCGCGGGGATGCGCGCTGCGCGCGACGACGCCGGCGGCTCCTGGCCCTTGCGGTAGCGCCCGGTGAGCCAGCCGCCGGCCAGGGGGCTCCACGGCAGCACGCCCATGCCGTGCTGCTGCGCCACGGGCAGGAGGTCGCGCTCGACGCCGCGCACGAGGATCGAGTACGGCGGCTGCTCGGTCACGTAGCGCGACAGCCCGCGCTCCTTGGCGATCCACTGCCCCTCGACCACCTCGTGAGCGGGGAACGTCGAGGACCCGAAGTACCGGATCTTCCCGGCGCGCTGCAGGTCCGTCAGCGCCGACAGGGTCTCCTCGGTGTCGACCGTCGGGTCCGGGCGGTGGACCTGGTAGAGGTCGATCCAGTCGGTCTGCAGGCGGCGCAGGCTGTCCTCGACCTCCCGGACCAGCCAGCGCCGCGAGTTGCCCTGCCGGTTGGCGCCCTGCGTCCCGTCCCTCTGGCCCATCTGGCCGTGGGCCTTGGTGGCGAGGACTACCTCGTCGCGCCGGCCCGCCAGGGCCCTGCCGACGATCTCCTCGCTCTCGCCCTGCGCGTACACGTCGGCGGTGTCGACGAAGTTCACGCCGGCGTCCAGCGCCCGGTGGATGATCCTGACCGAGTCGTCGTGGTCGGGGTTGCCCCACGCGCCGAACATCATGGCGCCGAGGCAGAGCGGGCTGACCTGGACGCCGGTGCGCCCCAGTGTGCGGGTGTCCACACCCCCACGCTGCGCCTGCGAGGACCTCGGCGCACCCCGGCCGGGAGGACGACCAGCGCCGCGGGGTCCGCCGGCGCAGCCACCCGCCGGGGCTGCGGCTGGTTGGATGGCCCCGGGCGACGACGGGGACGCCTCCGTCCCCGCCAGCACGTCCCGGAAGGCCAGCAGTGCCCACCTCGACCTCCAGCCGGGCCCTGCTCGCGCTCGCCACCGGAGCCTTCGCCATCGGCTCCACCGAGTTCCTCATGATGGGCCTGCTGCCCGAAGTCGCCGGCGACCTGTCCGTCACGGTGCCCGCCGTCGGCTACGCCATCTCCGCGTACGCCCTGGGAGTGGTCGTCGGCGCCCCCACGCTGACGGCCCTGTCCACCCGGTACCCCCACCAGCGGGTGCTCGCCGGGCTGATGGTCCTGTTCGTGCTCGGCCACGTCGCCACGGCCTTCGCCCCCGGCTACCACGAGCTGCTCGCCGCCCGGTTCGCGACGGGCCTCGCGCACGGCTCGTTCTTCGGCGTCGCCGCCGTCGTCGCCCGGTCCCTGGCCGCCCCCGGCAAGGAGGGCAGCGCCATCAGCCGGGTCTTCACCGGCCTCACCGTCGCCCAGCTGCTGGGCGTCCCGGTCGGCACCGCGCTCGGCCAGGTGCTCGGCTGGCGGTGGGCCTTCGGCCTCGTCGGCGTGCTCGGCGTGGTGACGGCGCTCGCGGTGCTGCGCTGGGTGCCGCTGCGCCGCGAGGCGCCCGTGCGCCTGGCCACCGAGCTCTCCGGGGTGCTCCGCCCCCAGGTGCTGCTGACGCTGGCCGCCACCGCCGTCGGCACCGGCGGCCTCTTCGCCGTCTACAGCTACGTCTCGCCGATCCTCACCGACCTCGCCGGGTTCCCCGCCGCCGCCGTCGCCTGGGTGCTCGTGGCCTACGGCGCCGGCACCGTGGCGGGCACGCTGCTCGGCGGCCGGGGCTCCGACCGCTGGCCCGAGGGCTCAGCGGTGCTGGGCCTGGCGGCGCTGTCGCTGGCGTGCCTGGTCGTGCTCGGTGGGTCGGGGCACCCCGCCACCGCGCTCGTGGCGCTGGTGCTCTTCGGCGTCGTCGCCTTCTTCGTCGGCCCGCCGCTGATCAACCGCGTGATCTCCGTGGCCCCCGGCAGCGGGCTCATGGCCTCGGCGGCCAACCAGGCCGCCTTCAACGCCGCCAACGCCCTGGGCGCCGCCGCCGGAGCCCAGGTGCTGGCCGCCGGGTACGGGCTGCGCGCCACGACGGTCGTCGGCGCGGTGCTGGCCGCGGCGGGGGCGCTGATCGCGCTGGTGGCCGTGCTGCTGCAGCGCCGGGCCGCCGGCGGCACCGGGGCGCTGCCGGTGCGGCGCCGCCGCGCCGTCGTCGAGCACGAGCCCTCCCTCGTGCTGGAGGCCCTGCGCCTGGCCGGTGTCGCCGGTGCCACCAGCTGCGTGGCGGCCGTCCGCCTGGACGCCGGCGCCCGGGAGGCGCAGACCACCACCACGGGGTGAGATCGAGCGGTGCCCGAGGGAGACACCGTCGCGCGGCTGGCCCGCCGCCTGGACGCCGCGCTGGCGGGCCGGCGGCTGCTGGCGGGGCGCCTGATGGTGCCCGCGCACGCCGGGGCCGACCTCGCCGGAGCCCTCGTGCTCGGCACGGTGACCCACGGCAAGCACCTCCTGACCCGCCTGGAGCACGACGGCGAGGCGCTCACCCTCCACTCGCACCTGCGGATGGACGGCGAGTGGGCGCTGCTCGGTCCGGGCAAGCGGCTGCCCGCGGCCCGCCACCCCGACGTCCGGGCGCTGCTCGTCACCACCGAGCAGCGCAGCGCCGCCGGCCTGCGGCTGCCCGTGGTCGAGCTGATGCGCACCGCCCGCGAGCCCGACGCCGTCGGCCACCTCGGCCCCGACCTCCTGCACGACGGCTTCGACGCCGCGCTCGCGGCGCGCAACCTCCTCGCCGACCCCGAGCGCCCCCTCGCCGGGGCGCTGCTCGACCAGCGCAACCTCGCCGGCCTGGGCAACCTGTGGGCCAACGAGCTCTGCTTCCTGCTGGGGCGCAGTCCCTGGACGCCCGTGGGCGACCTCGGCGACGACGGCGTGGCGCGCGCGGTCGCCCTCGCCGCCAGGGCGCTGCGGGCCTCGGCCGCCGGCACCACCGGCTACCAGGTCACCACCGGCGACACCCGTCCCGGCCAGGAGCACTGGGTGGCGGGGAACGCCGGGAAGCCCTGCCGGCGGTGCGGCACCACCGTGCGGGTGGTCGACGGGGCCGCGGGCGCGTCGTCCGGCGCCGACCAGCGGTACGGGGTCCACCGGCGGACCTGGTGGTGCCCGCGGTGCCAGCCGGGGCCGCAGCCCGGGTGACCGGCCCTAGGGTCGCCCCCGTGACTGGAGAGCCGACGCGCGAGGTACTCACCTGGGAGCTGTTCGGGACGGCGGTGCGCGACCTGGCGCAGCAGGTCGCCGACGACGGGTTCGAGCCGGAGGTGGTCCTGGCCATCGCCCGCGGAGGGCTCGTGCCCGGCGGGGCGCTGGCGTACGCGCTCGGCACCAAGAACACCGCCGTGATGAACGTGGAGTTCTACACCGGCGTCGACGAGCGGCTGCCCGTCCCGGTGGTGCTGCCACCGGTGCTGCAGGCCGTCGACATCGCGGGGTCGCGGGTGCTCGTGGTCGACGACGTCGCCGACACCGGGCGCACCCTGCAGATGGTGCTGGACTTCTGCTCGGGCCACGTCGCCGACGTGCGCTCGGCGGTGGTCTACGAGAAGCCGCGCTCGGTGGTGCGCTGCGAGTACGTCTGGCGCCGCACCGACCGCTGGATCGACTTCTGCTGGTCCACCCCCGGACCCGTCACACCGTCGCGCTGACGCCGCGTCCCCGCGCGGCGGCACCGGAGGCGGACACCGGCAGCCCCGTCAGCGGTCCCTGGAGGACGTCGGCCCCCGCGGCGACGGTCCGCTCGAGCTGGTCGGGGGTGGCCACCCCGGTGGCGACCACCAGCAGCCCCAGCTCGCGGGCCACCGCCGCCAGGAGCACCAGCAGGCGGCGCTGCGCGGGGTCCTGGGAGGTGACCAGCTCGGCGGACAGGGTCACGGCGTGCACCGGCAGCAGGGGCAGGTCCTGCAGCGGCGTCGACCCCGAGCCCGTCACCACGGTCCGCGCGCCCAGGGCCTGGAGGGTCCTCAGGTGCCAGGTCACCGCGGGGTCGGCCGCTGCGGCCTCGCCGACGACCACCGCCAGGGCCCCGGCGGGCAGGTCGGCCGCGACCAGGGCGTCGGTGACGTCGTCCAGCAGCCGCTCGTCGGCGACGTGGCTGGCGGTGAGCCTGACCGCCACCGGCACGACCTCCGCCAGCGACGCCGGGACGTCCAGGCCCTCCGCGCGCCAGGCGGCCACCTGGGCCGTCGCGGTGAGCAGCAGCCAGCGCCCCAGGTCGCGCCCCAGCCCGGCGGCCTCGGCGGTGTCGACGAGGGCGTCGCCCACCATCTGCTCCCCGGACCGCGCCCACACCGGGACGGCGCTCCACGAGACCACGTCACCGCTGGCGACGGCCACCGCCGGCTGCCACAGCACGTCGAGGTGGCTGCCGGGGCGACCCTCCAGAGCGGTGCGCAGCGAGGCGCGGAGGTCGTGGACGACCGCGTCGCGCTCGGCCTCCTCCCGCACGAGGGCCTCGTCGTGCACGACGACGCAGCCGCGTCCGAGGGCCTTCGCCCGGTACACCGCCACGTCGGCCTCGCGCAGCAGCCGGTCGGCGCTGACCCGTCCGGAGGGTGAGAGCGCGACGCCGACGCTCGCTCCCACCCGGGGCGCCCGCGAGCCGTCGGACACGACCGCCGGCACGGGCTCGGACACCAGCGCCACCAGCCGCTCGCCCAGGGCCCGGGCCTCCCGCGCCGAGAGGTCCTCGGCGACCACCACGAACTCGTCGCCACCGAGCCGCGCGACGACGTCGCCGACGCGCAGCAGCTCGACCAGCCGGGCCGCCACCGCGCGCAGCACGGCGTCACCGGCGGCGTGCCCGCAGCGGTCGTTGACCAGCTTGAACCCGTCGAGGTCGACGAAGAGCACGGCGACCGCACCCTCGGTGCCGGCGGCGCGCCCCAGCGCGGCGTTCAGCGCCCCCATGGCGGCCGCGCGGTTCGGCAGCCCCGTCAGCGGGTCGTGCGAGGCGCGGTGGACCAGCTCGGCGCGCAGCGCGTCACGGGCCTCCACCGCGCGCACCATGGCCGCGACGGACCCCTGCACCACCTCGCCCAGGCGCCCGGGGACGGCGGGCTGCGCCAGCGCCGCGTCCAGGTCGCCGCGCGCGACGGCCTCGGCCTGCTGCCGCACCCGGTGCAGCCCCTGCGCGGTCCGGCTGAGCGCGTCACCCACCTCCCGCACCTCGCGCGGCCCTCGGCGCAGCGGGGCGAGCGGCTCGCCCTCCAGCACCCGCCGGGCGGCGTCGCTCAGGCGGCGCAGGGGCCGGGCCGTCCGGCGCGCGACGGCCACGGTGCTGGCCACCGACAGGAGCAGCGCCAGCACGCACAGCCACACCGCGGCCGCGAGGGCCTGCTCGGACTCGGCGCGGTCCTCGGCCGAGGCGACCTGGGCGCGCTGCACCTGCGAGCGCAGCAGCCCGGTGAGCGCGGCGTCGCGGATCTCGCTCGCGGCGCTCTTGCTCAGCAGCTGCGGGCCGCTCAGCCGAGCGGGGGAGGCCGGGTCGAGGGCCGCGAAGGCGGCCAGCGCGGCGCTGGTGCGCACGGGCAGGGGCGCGTCGACGGCGGCCGTCCACGCGGCGCGCGAGGCCGAGGTGGACAGGGTGGCCGGCTGACCCGCCAGCTCGGTGTAGCTCCCGGTGGTGGCTCGCAGGGCGTCGGTGGCGCGGGCGCGGTCCTCGCCCTCCAGCACGGCCGCCGCGAAGGCGAGGGGCAGCTGGCGGCTGGCGTGGCCGGCGAGGGCGACCACGAGGCTGACGTCGTTGACCGCGGGGGCGCTGCGGGCGGTGAGGCCCGTGGAGGTCGCCGCGACGGCAGCGTCGCGCTGGGCGAGCCGCAGCACGTCGGAGACCTGCAGGTACAGGGTCAGCAGGGTGGTCACGGTGTTCGACCGCTGGTCCGCGGCCGCCCTCACCGCGCGCAGCCGCCCCGACACCGACCCGGTGACGCTGGTCGCCGGGAGCGGGTCCACCGCGGCCAGGGCGGCGTCGGTGAGACGGCGGGCGGAGTCCAGGGCCACCGGCACGTCGCGCAGGAGCTGAGCCTGCGCCGCGGGCGCGAAGCCCGCCCGCCCGGCCAGCTCGTCGTCGGCCACCACGGCGAGGGTGAGGGTGGGCAGCACCTCCTGGTCGACGGCGCGCCGCAGCGCGTCGAGCTGCAGGCTGGCGGCCAGCAGGCGCTGGGCGGCGACGGCCCGCTCCACCTCGTCGTGGTGGGTGCGCACCACCACGGCGCTCATGGCCGCGGCGGCGAGCAGCGGGACGACGACGAGCGCGGTGAGGTGCTGCCACACCGCGCGTCCCCGGGAGGGTCTGGTCGCCACGCCCCTGCATCGGCAGGTCGCAAGATCAAGTGCCTGAGGTACTCACTAGAGCACCCGCACGGGTCAGCGCGCACCGGTGCACCACCATGGAGCGTGCCCGGCTCCACCCTGCTCCTGGTCCTCGACCTCGTCGGCGTCTTCGCCTTCGCCGTCAACGGCGCCCTCACCGCCGTCCGGGCCGTGCGGCTCGACGTGGTCGGCGTGGTCACCCTGGGCGTGGTCACGGCGATGGGCGGGGGCATCGCCCGCGACCTGCTGATCGGCAGGGTTCCCCCGGCGACCTTCTCCGACTGGCGCTACCTGGCGGTGGCCGCGGTCGGCGGGGTCGTGGTCTGCCTGGCCGGACACCGCCTGGGCCGCGTCGCCACGTCGCTGACCGTGCTCGACGCCGCCGGCCTGTCGCTGTTCGCGGTCACCGGCACCAGCACGGCGCTGGCCGCCGGGCTGGGACCGGTGCAGGCGGTGCTGCTCGGGGGCATGACCGCCGTCGGCGGCGGCACCGTGCGCGACGTGCTGGTGCGCCGGACCCCGGAGGTCCTCACCGGGGGGCTCTACGCCGTGCCGGCGCTGCTGGCGGGCGTCGTCGTCGTCCTCGCCGACGCGTTCGCGCACCCGGGGCCCGTGCTCCAGGGCGGCACGGCCGCGCTGTGGGCCGTCGTGGCCGCATCGCTGTGCTTCACCGTGCGCATGGTGGGGGTGGCCAAGCGGGTCGACCTCCCGGGGCCCCGGCAGCACCCTGGGAGCGCCGCGAGCTGACGCGGCGCTCCCAGAGGGCCGAAGAGGGGCGGAGAGGGGGTCGAGAGGGGGTCAGCGGTGGCCGGCGAGGCTCTCGAGAACCTCGGAGGGCCGCTGCTGCTCACCGGCGAACGAGCTGACCACCACGAGCGCCCCCGTGATGCCCGGGATGACCCACTGCATGAGGTCGAGCTTGCCCTGCGCCGCGGCGACGTCGGCGGGGGTGCGGCGGCTGGACTTGGTGCCGCCCTTGACGTGGGGCGCCCCGGCCGCGTCGACGACCTTGCCGAGCGCGCGGCTGTACGCGGTGGCGCCGAGCGCCGCCACCGTCAGCGCCGTCTTGACGCTGGACATGGTCTTGACGCCGGGCTGCGACGCCAGGCGCTGGCGGTTGCCGGCCAGCTGGCCCACCGAGCCGACCAGGTGGGCGCCGATGGCGACGGCGTTGACCGGGGTCCAGCGGTTCCAGCCGGCGTTGGTCACGGCGCCGGCGTCCTTGCCGCCGGCCTCGCCCGCGGCGGCGTTGAGCGCGACGGCGTTGGCGAGCGTGCCGCCGAACCAGGCGGCGAGGCCGAGGTCGTGCAGGGAGCGGGAGACGGTGTTGCGGGCCACGGTGACCTCCAGGTCGACGAGCGTCAGCAGGTGCTGCTGGTCACCCCTACCCCGGCACCCGGGCACCACACGCCCCGGCTGCGCCTGTGACGCGGACCACGGCCGCGCCCGCCGCCGGCCCCGCCGTCAGCTGGTGACGTCCTTGCGCTCGAAGCCCCGCACGGCCAGCACCGCGAAGACCACGGCGAGCGCGAGCGCCGTGCACAGGCCGCGCACCGGCGCCTCCCACGCGATCGCCGGCTGCAGGAAGGCCGTCCACGCCCCGGCGTCGTTGGTGGGCAGCCACTCGCGCAGGTCACCCAGGGCGGTGATCTGGCCGAGGATCGCCGACAGGATGTTCACCAGCACGGCCCCGCCCACGGCCCCCAGCGGCGCGTCGGTGCGGGTCCCGAGCCAGAACGCCATCGCCCCCACCCAGGTCAGCTGGACGACGACGTACGCGGTCGCCATCACCAGCCTCCCCAGCGCGGACCAGGCGCCCAGCGCGTCGCCGAGGGGGCTGGTCAGCGGGCCCCACCCGTAGGCGGCGGTGCCGACCAGCAGGCAGACCGCGATGAACGCCGCGATCGCCGCCGTCGAGGACGCCCCGGCCACCAGGGCCTTGACCGCCAGCAGCCGCCGGCGCCCCACCGGGGCCGCCAGCAGGTACCGCAGCGACGACCAGCTCGCCTCCGCCGCGACCGTGTCGCCCGCGAACAGCGCCACCAGCACCACGAACAGGAACCCGCTGCTCACGAGCAGCGCGAAGACCCCGAAGTTGACGGCGCTGCTCGTGGCGAGGTCGGCGAAGTCCGTTCCGCCGCCACCCGGCCCGCTGCCGTCGTCGTCGCCGCCGAGGGCGAACGCCGCCCACAGCAGCAGCGGCAGGGCGACGACCAGCACGCCCACCCACCGGGTCCGGACCCGGGAGAGCTGGCGGGCCAGCTCCACCCGCACCGGCAGCGACCTCGTCCGCGTGCTCATGCCGCCCCCACCAGCTCCAGGAAGACCTCCTCCAGGTGGCGCTGCGGCACCACCGAGGTGACCTCGACGCCCGCGGCCACCAGGGCCCCCACCAGGGGGCCCGTGCCGCTGCGGCCCGGGGACACCAGCGCACCGCCCTCGCGCTCGCCGAGCGCCCGCCCGCCGTCGCGCTCCAGCAGCGGTGCGAGCACCTCCAGGGCGCGCTGCGCCTGGCCGTCGCCGACGCCGACGAGGACCTCGCCGGACCCGGCCACCAGCTCGGCGACCGACCCCGTGGCGAGCACCCGGCCGCGGGCCATCACCACGGCGTGGCTGCAGGTGGCCTCCACCTCCGACAGCAGGTGGCTGGAGACCAGCACCGTGCGGCCGGTGGCCGCGTAGTCGCGCAGCACGGTGCGCATCGCGTTGATCTGCGGCGGGTCGAGGCCGTTGGTCGGCTCGTCGAGCACCAGCAGGTCGGGCATGCCGAGCATCGCCTGCGCGATGCCCAGGCGTTGGCGCATCCCCTGGCTGTAGCCGCGGACGCGGCGGTGCACGGCGTCACCCAGGCCGGCGACCTCCAGGGCCTCGTCCATGCGCGCGTCCGCGAGGGGGCGCCCGGTCGAGGCCCAGTACAGGCGCAGGTTCGCCAGGCCCGACAGGTGGGGCAGGAAGCCCGGTCCCTCCACCAGCGCGCCCACCCGCATCAGCACGGGCGAGCCGGGCCGCACGGTCTGGCCCAGCACCTCCAGCGAGCCGGCGCTCGGGCGCAGCAGGCCCATGAGCATCCGCAGGGTGGTCGTCTTGCCCGCCCCGTTGGGGCCGAGCAGCCCGACGACCTGCCCGCGGCGCACCTCGAACGAGACGCCGTCGACGGCGCGGAACCCGTCGCCGTAGACCTTCTCCAGCGAGTGCACCGCCATGACGACGTCGCCCGGGGCCGCCTCGGAGCCGGCGGCCGACGCGTCCTCGGGGGAGCGACGACGGCGCAGCCCGCTGACGAGCGCCAGCAGCAGGGCCGCCAGCAGCACGGCGCCGAGGACCGCCACGTGGGCCCAGGGGACGTCGAAGGACCGCCCCGTGGTCTCCCCGACACCGGGCGGGCCCGCCGCGAGGGCGAGCGAGCCGTCGGCGAGGGCGACCGAGTACACGCGCGGGTCGGTGGGGACGGCGTAGGCGGAGTCCGTGGTGGCGACGACGAGGCGCAGCCGGTGCCCGGCGGCCACGTCGCGCACGACGGCGGGCAGGGTGACGTCGACCTCGGTGGGCTGCCCCGGCACCGTGCTGACGCGCACCGGGGAGACGAGCCCGCCCGGCAGCGCCGAGGAGCCGTCGGGGCTGACGTCGGCCAGGGAGGCGAAGAGCACCGCGTCGTCGGCGGACGACGTGATGCTCAGCCGCACCGTCGAGGCGCCCAGCAGGGTCACGTCCTGCTCCAGGGGCGCGCTCTCGAACACCGCGGCCTGGCCGGGCAGCACGGCGGTGCTGAAGCCGCCCCCGCCCGCAGCGCCGGCCGCACCCGCCAGGCCCGCCAGGGAGGCGACGTCGCCGACGCCGGGCAGCGCCGTCAGCGCCGCCGGTCGCCCGCCGGCGGGCGAGAGCACCGCGCCCGGGCCCGCCGCCTGGAGGGCGACCTGCTGGCCCGTCCCGCCCAGCGGGGGCAGCTGCTCGAGCGTGCGGTCCTGCTGCGAGGAGACGCTGCTGCCCCGGTCACCCCCGAAGAGCTCCTGGCGGGGCACGGCCGCGGAGAAGGGAGCGGAGGGGCCGCCCTCGGGCTGCGCGCCCCGCAGGTGCTCCTCGAACCAGGCGGCGGACCTGTCCTCGAAGCCCGCGGCGTCGAAGCCGCCGTCGTGCCCGCCGGCCACCCAGGCCAGGGACACCGGCACCCCGGCCCGCTGGGCCGCCTCGGCGTTGGCGAGCGAGTCGGCGAGGCCGAACAGCGAGTCGCCCTCGCCCTGCACCAGCAGCACCGCGGCGCGCGTCGAGGGGAGCACAGCGGCGGGGGAGGAGCGCTGCAGCTGCTCCGCCAGCGCCCCGGGCACCACCCCGGACCGCGCGGCCTGGATGTACCCGGCGCACAGGGCGGGGTCGAGCCGGCCGCAGGCGACCTGCGCCGGGTCGGTGCTCGTGCCGGAGGCGACCGCCGCACCGGTGAGGCTGCTCAGGAGCTGCGAGGCCCACCCCGCCTTGAAGACGCCGCCCGGGTCGAGCGCGGTGGACAGGTCCGACCACGTGATCGCCGAGGCGACGGCGTCGACGCGGGGGTCGGTGCCCGCCAGCAGCAGGCCCACGGCCCCGCCGTAGGACGCACCGGCCACACCCACCCGGGGGTCTCCTGGGGCGTCCTGGGCCACCTCGGGGCGCTGGGCGAGCAGGTCGACCAGCGCGGCGGCGTCCGCCACCTCGTAGTCGGGGTCGTCGAGGTGCACCGCGCCCCCGGAGGCGCCGAAGCCGCGCGCCGTCCACGCCAGGACCACGTACCCGTCGGAGGCCAGCGCCCGGGCCTGGGCGGCGAGGTCGTCCTTCGAGCCGCCGAAGCCGTGGGCCAGCAGGACGGCGGGGGCCGGGTCCTGCGCGCCGGCGCCCGCCGGGAGGTGCAGCTCGGCGTCCAGGGAGACGGCGGTGCCGTCGGGCTCGGCGCCGACCGGCACCGACAGGGCCTCCTCGACGACGCCGGCCCCGCCGCTCGCGCTGGCCGGTGCGGCGGGGGAGACCGGGGAGACCAGGGTGACGAGGCAGACCAGGGTGGCGGCGGCAGCGCAGGACAGGGCGGCGAGCGGGCGCCGCCCCCGCCTCACCGGCTCCTCGCGGGCTGGGTCGGCGCCGTCGGCTGCGTCGTCTTCTCGGGCTCCACCGGGCGAGCATGCCCTGCCCCCCTGACAGCGGCGTCCTCAGGCCCCCGGGAGCAGCACGCTGCGGTGGCGCTCGGTGACTCAGCGTCATGGCGCGTGCTGCGGACGGGCTCTCGGCGCGTCCGGGCTGGCACCCGGACGCGCCCGTGGTCACCATGGGTGACGCACGGGGGAACACCAGGACCGCGCCAGGTGTTCTCCAGCCAGTACGAGCAGGCTGGCGCAACGTCCCGGCAACACGTCGTGACGCCACAGCCACACAGCCCGTGCACGATCTCCGTGACCGGTCGCGCACCACCCCCGCGACGACCCGGCACCACCCGCACCCCCGGAGGCAGCCATGGCACCGAGCACCGCCAGCACCCAGCCCGTCGACGACGCCCACCAGGTCGACGGCGCCCCCTCCGAGCAGCGCCCCGACGCGGCGCCGCTGGCGAACCCCCGGCGCGTGCGGATCTGACCCCGGGCCGGAGACCGTCAGCGCCGGCCGGCTCCCTCAGCGGAGCACGCGCACCCTGACGGTCTCCGGCATCGCGCGGAGCTCCTCCACGGCGGCGTCGTCGACGGGGCCCGGCACGTCGGTGACGACGTAGCCCAGCTGCCCGCGCGTGGTCAGCGACTGGCCCACGACGTTGACGCCGTGCCGCGCCAGGATCGAGTTGACCGAGGCCAGCACCCCCGGGACGTTCTGGTGCAGGTGCCCCAGCCGCGTCGCGTGGCCGCCGTCGGTGACGACCTGCGGCATGTTCACCGACAGCGACGTGCTGCCGTGCGCGGCGAAGTCGCGCAGCTTGCCCGCGACGAAGCGCCCGATGTCCTCCTGGGCCTCCTCCGTCGACCCCCCGACGTGCGGGGTGAGGATGACGTTCGGCAGACCGCGCAGCCGCGAGTCGAACGGGTCGCCGTTGCGGCGCGGCTCGTCGAGGAAGACGTCGACGGCAGCACCCGAGAGGTGCCCCGAGACCAGGTGGTCGCGCAGCGCCCCGTGGTCGACCACGAAGCCGCGGGACAGGTTGAGGAAGATCGCACCCGGCTTCATGGCCGCGAACTGCGGGGCGCCGAACAGGCCCCCGTTGCCCGCGCGCCCGTCGACGTGGAGGGTGACGACGTCGGCCAGGGCCAGCACCTCCTCGAGGCTGGACAGGCGGACGGCGTTGCCCATCGCCAGCTTCTCGGCGGTGTCGTAGAAGACGACCCGCATGCCGAGGGCCTCGGCCACCACCGAGAGCTGGCTGCCGATGTTGCCGTAGCCGACGATGCCGAGGGTGCGCCCGCGCACCTCGTGGGAGCCGGCCGCCGACTTCTGCCACACGCCCGCGTGCAGCGCGTCGTCGAAGACCGTCAGCTGGCGGGTCAGGGCGATGACCTCGGCGAGCACCAGCTCCACCACGCTGCGGGTGTTCGAGAACGGGGCGTTGAAGACGGCGATGCCGCGGGCGGCGGCCGCCTCGAGGTCGACCTGGTTGGTGCCGATGCAGAACGCGCCGATGGCCACCAGGTCGGGGGCGGCGTCCAGCACGGCCTCGGTGACGTGCGTGGTCGACCGGATGCCGAGCAGCTGCACCCCCGGGAGCGCCTCCACGAGTTCGCTCTCGGTGAGCGCGCCCGCGCGGCGCTGCACCGAGGTGCCGGACGCCTCGAGCACCTCCACGGCCAGGGGGTGGATGTTCTCCAGCAGCAGGGCGGTGCGGGCGGGCCCCTGACGATCGGTCACAGGGGACCATCCTGCCGGACGCAGACTGGGGGCGTGGCCACCCGTCTGCTGCTCCTGGCCGACACGCACGTGCCCGTGCGGGCCCGGGCGCTGCCTCCGCAGGTGCTGGACACCGTCGCCGCGCTCGGGGCGGGCGACGTCCTCGTCCACGCCGGTGACTGGGTGCACGAGGACCTCCTCGACGACCTCCTCGCGCGCTGCGCCGCCACCGGGGCGCAGCTGCTCGGGGTCGCCGGCAACAACGACGGCCCCGAGCTGCGGGCCCGCCTGCCCGAGGTCGCCCGCGCCGACGTCGAGGGGGTGCGGCTCGCCGTGGTCCACGAGACGGGGGCCGCCGCCGGTCGCGAGCGGCGCTGCGCCGAGCGGTTCGGCAGCGGTGGGGAGCCCGCCGACGTCCTCGTCTTCGGGCACAGCCACGTCCCCTGGGACACCACCGCCACCAGGCCCGACGGGGGAGCGCTGCGCCTGCTCAACCCCGGCTCGCCCACGGACCGGCGCCGCCAGCCCGCCTGCACGCTCATGACGGCGGTGGTCGACGGCGGCGCGCTGCGCGACGTCGAGCTGCGCGAGGTCGTGCGCGAGGTCGTGCGTGGGGCGCGCCGCCGCGGGTAGGGGTGGCCCATGCGAGCACTCACCTGGCAGGGCAAGCGCACGGTGTCCGTCGAGACCGTGCCGGACCCCACCATCCAGGAGCCGACCGACGCCGTCGTCAGGATCACCTCCACGGCGCTGTGCGGCTCGGACCTCCACCTCTACGAGGTGATGGGGCCCTTCCTCGACCCGGGCGACGTGCTCGGCCACGAGCCGATGGGGATCGTCGAGGAGGTCGGCCCGGAGGTCACCCACATCAGGCCGGGCGACCGCGTGGTCGTCCCGTTCAACATCTCCTGCGGCTCCTGCGCCACCTGCTCCACGGGACTGCAGAGCCAGTGCGAGACCACCCAGAACCGCGAGACCCCGATCGGCGGCTTCGGCGCGTCGCTGTTCGGCTACACCAAGCTGTACGGGCAGGTCCCCGGCGGCCAGGCGGAGTACCTGCGGGTGCCGCAGGCCCACTACGGGCCGATCAAGGTCCCCGAGGGCGTCCCGGACGACCGGTACCTCTACCTCTCCGACGTGCTCCCCACCGCCTGGCAGGCCGTGGCCTACGCCGGCGTCGGGTCGGGCCCCACCACCGCGGGGTCGCGCGTCAGCTCCCTCGTCGTCCTCGGGCTCGGGCCGGTCGGTGACATGTGCGCCCGCATCGCCGCGCACCTCGGCGTCGAGAAGGTCATCGGCATCGACCCGGTGGCCGAGCGCCGCGCCCGGGTCGAGGCGCACCTCGGCGGCGCCGTCCGCACCATCGACCCGCAGTCCACCGACGACCTGGTCGGCGCCGTCCGCGACCTCACCGGCGGCCGCGGCGCTGACGCCGTCATCGACGCCGTCGGCATGGAGGCCCACGGCTCGCCCGTGGCCAAGGCCGCCCACACCGCCCTCGGGTTCGTGCCCGACGCCGTGGCCCAGAAGATGATGGCCACGATGGGCGTCGACAGGCTCAGCGCCCTGCACACCGCGATCGACCTGGTGCGCCGCGGCGGCACCATCTCCCTCTCGGGCGTCTACGGCGGGGCCGCCGACCCGATGCCGATGCTCTACATGTTCGACCGGCAGGTCCAGCTGCGGATGGGACAGGCGAACGTCCACCGCTGGGTGCCCGACATCCTCCCGCTGCTCACCGACGCCGACCCCCTGGGCGTGGACACCTTCGCGACCCACCGCGTCCCGCTGGAGCAGGCGCCCCAGGCGTACGAGCAGTTCCAGGAGAAGAGGGACGGCACGGTCAAGGTCGTCTTCACCCCGTGACCGAGCGGTGACCGAGCGGTGAGCGGGCGGTGAGCGGGCGGTGAGCGAGCCGGGGCGCGCCGCGCGGCTGGAGTCCGCAGCGGCGCGCCCGGGCGGGCGCTGCCTGTGGTGCGGCCGCGCCTTCTCCGCCCTCGTGCCCCCCACCACCGACCACCTCGTGCCCCGCGTCAAGGGCGGTCCCAGCTGGGCCGAGAACGAGGTCGCGGCCTGCCGGCGCTGCAACGGCCAGCGCGGGCACACCACCCCCGTCGACTGGCTCCTGGAGTGCTCGGGGCGCGGCTGGCACCCCGACGCCACCGCGCTCGCGGCGGCCCTGGTGTCCCTGGACGCCGCGATCAGCACCCGGGGAGGGCAGCGGCGCGCGCGGCCGTACCTGGCGGGCCAGCTGCGGCGCCTGGCCCGGGCGCAGCCCGCCGCGTCGTGATGCGGCGGCGCTCCCACCTGGCAGACTCGCCGCCCGTGAGCCCGGCACGCGCGAAGGACCCGCGGGAGCGCCACGCGGCGGCCCGCCTGGAGGACCGGCTCAACCGGCTCCTGGCCACCGCGCTGCGGCGCCGCGGCTGGACGCCGCGGGTGCTCGGGTACGCCGGCTACGGCGGCGAGGGCTGGGTGCGCGTCCTCGGGCGCGTGCTGGCCACGCGCCCGCCGGACGAGGGGGGCGACGCGGAGCGCGCCGGTGACGACGACCGCGACAGCGCGGAGACCCCCGCCGCCGCCGCCCTGCGCGACTGGACCGGTCCCCTCGACCGCGACCAGCTGCGCGAGCGCGCCGTGACGGCGCTGCGCGGGTGGCGGGCCTTCATCAGCGCCCCCGTCACGGGTGTCACCGTGTGGGTGACCGTGGGCGACCAGGTGCACGAGCTGGTGAGCGAGCGGGGCGGCTACATCGACGCGCGCCTGCCGTCGGACCTGCCCGAGGGCGTGCACCACGTCCACTTCTCCACCGAGCCGCCCGGGCGCGCCGACCCCGACGAGCGGGTGGGTCGTGCGGTGCGGGCGACGGTGACCGTCATCGGCGCCGACCAGCGCGACGGGATCGTCTCCGACATCGACGACACCGTCATGGTGACGTCCCTGCCCCGTCCCCTCATCGCGGCCTGGAACACCTTCGTGCTGCACGAGCAGGCCCGCAGCCCCGTGCCGGGCATGGCCGAGCTGCTCAACGCGGTCCAGAAGGCGCACGGGGGCGCCCCGGTCCTCTACCTGTCCACCGGTGCCTGGAACGCCGCGCCCACCCTGACCCGCTTCATGGCCCGCCACGGCTACCCCGCCGGTCCGCTGCTGCTCACCGACTGGGGCCCCACCAACACCGGCTGGTTCCGCAGCGGGCAGGAGCACAAGCGGGCGCAGCTGCGCCGCCTCGCCGAGGAGCTGCCGCAGGTGCGGTGGCTCCTGGTCGGCGACGACGGCCAGCACGACCCGGAGATCTACGGCGAGTTCGCCCGGGAGCACCCCGAGCACGTCCGCGCCGTCGCGATCCGCCAGCTCACCGCCGCCGAGCAGGTGCTCTCGCACGTGCTGCCGGTGCCGGTGTCGGCCTCGGCCCGCGCGGAGGGCATCGACGAGCTGCGCGAGGTCCGCGCGCCCGACGGTGAGGGCCTGGCCCACCAGCTGCGCCAGGCCGGGGTGCCCCTGGCCCGCCGGGTCTGGGTGAGCCCCGACGAGCACGTCGCCGACAACACCGAGGACGAGGGCTGAGCGCGTGGGCACCGGATCGCTGACCCTGCTCGACTACCGCCGCCGCGTCGCGGAGCTGTACGCCGACGTGCGCAGCACCGCCCGGTCGCGCGGCCCGGCGCAGGCCCACGAGCACTGGCGCGCGGTCCGCGACGAGCTGTTCGCCACGCACCCCGACAGCCCGCTCGCGCCCGACGACGCCCGCCGCCGGACCGGCCTGCCGGTGGCCCCCTACGACCCCGACCTGCGCTGGGAGCTGCCCGTCGAGGCCGCGCAGCCCCAGCAGCTGGACGTGACCACGGGCACCGACGGCGAGGTGGTGTTCCACCGCCTCGGGAGCGTGACCACGCCGCTGGGTCCGCTCGACCTGTGGTGGCTCGCCGGCTACGGCGGTGGTGTCTGGCTGCCGGTGCGCGACGGGTCCTCCGGCGCGAGCAGCTACGGCGGCGGCCGCTACCTGCTCGACACCGTCAAGGGCGCCGACCTCGGCGGGGGTGGGGAGGGCGGTGTCGACGGGACCGTCGTCGTCGACCTGAACTTCCTGTACAACCCCTCCTGCGCCTACGACCCGGCCTGGGCGTGCCCGCTGGCCCCTCCCGGCAACCGCCTCGAGGTCCCCGTGGCGGCGGGTGAGCTCAGCTGACCGTCAGGTGAGCGTCCGGTGAGCGTCAGGTGAGCAGGCCCACCACGGTGCGCAGGTCGTCCACGAGGGCCGCGTAGGCGGCGTCGCGGGCGTCCTCGGGCGTGCGCAGCACCGCTGACGGGTGGGTGGTGACGAAGAACGTCGTCGTGCCCCGGGTCGTCTCCCGCTCGATGGGGTGGCCGCGGTCCTTGCCGATCCGGACCGACGGGCCGAGCAGGGCCTTGGCGGCCGTCGCACCCAGGAGGACCACCACCCGCGGGTCGACGAGGCGCAGCTCCTCGGACAGCCACGGCCTGCAGGCGGTGACGTGGCTGGTCTCGGGGGTGGCGTGGATGCGCCGGTTGCCGCGGGGCGTGAACCGGAAGTGCTTCACGGCGTTCGTGACGTAGACGCGGTCGCGGGCCAGCCCGGCCTCCTCCAGGGCTCGCTGCAGCAGCTGCCCGGCGGGGCCCACGAAGGGGATGCCGCGGGTGTCCTCGGCGTCACCGGGCTGCTCACCGACCAGCGCGACGTCGGCGTGGGAGTTGCCGGCCGAGAACACGACCTGCGTCGCGGGCTCCCACAGCTCGCAGCCGCGGCAGGCCGGGGCCGCGGCGCGCAGCGCGTCGATGCTGTCGGGGTGCTCGGGCACCCACTCCTGGGCCCCGGGCCGCTCCAGCTGCTCGGTCACGCCGCCCTCCGCCCGTGCAGGAGGCCCCGGGGGGCGAGCGCGGGCGTGCCGCCCCCGGCGCCGGAGCGCATCCCGGAGACCAGGTCGGCCAGGGCGGCGGTCGCGGAGACCTGCGGCTCCCAGCCCAGGCCGCGCAGGCGCGAGCAGTCCATCAGGGGGGCACCGGCGCCCAGGTCGACCCAGCCCGGGTCGGTGGGCTGCAGCCGCGCGTGCCAGCTGACCTCCGCCGCGCGGCGCAGCAGCGACACCGGGGCCCTGACGCGCCGGCGGGCGCCGAGCCCCGCGGCGATCTCGTCGGGGCCGAGGCCGTCTGCCGCCGCGGCGTTGAACGCGCCGGTCCCGCCCGCGGCGAGGACCCGCCAGAAGCCGTCGGCGAGGTCGTCGGCGTGCACGACGGGGGCCACGAAGGCGTCCGGCAGGGGGAGCAGCGGCAGCCTGCCCAGCAGGCCCACCGGCAGCAGCGGCCCGCCGAAGTAGCGGGCGATCTCGCTGCCGGCGGCGCGCTGCAGCACCAGGCCGGGCCGCACGCGGGCCAGGGCCGTCCCGACGCCGGACCGCTCGACCTCGTCGAGGAGGTCCTCAGCGGCGACCTTGTCGCGGCTGTAGGGGGAGGTCTCGACGCCGGTGCGGGGCCACGACTCGTCGACCGACGGCTTGCGGCCGGTGCGCTGCGCCTCCTGCGGCACGGGCGCGTAGACCCCCACCGACGAGGCGTGCACCAGGTGCGGCACGCCCGCCTCGACCGCGGCGGTCACGACCGCGCGGGTGCCCTCGACGTTCGTGGTGCGCATCACCGCACGGGCGGCGGGGGTGCGGCTCGGCTGGATGCGCCAGGCCAGGTGGACGACGGCGTCGACGTCGTCCATCGCCTCCCTGAGCGCGCCGGTGGCCCACCCGGCGGTCAGGTCGATGCCGTGCCAGCGCACGTCGACCCCCGGCAGCGGCGCCGGGACGCGGCGGGCGACACCGCTCACCGCGACGCCCTCGCGGGCCAGGCGGCGCAGCAGGGCGGAGCCGACGTTGCCGGTGGCGCCGGTCACCAGGACGCGGCGGGGAGGAGCCATGGCACGAGCCGACCACGGGCCCCGGGTCTTGGCGAGCGGAACCGGGCGCGCCGACCTAGGTTCGGACACATGACCGAGCAGACGAACGAGCAGACGAACGACCAGCTGAACCCCGAGCACGCCGGCACCGGCGCCCAGGACGACCCCACCGCCGTCAAGGACCCCGAGACCTGGGTGACCGGCGGTGAGCCC
>Ga0325403_1001497_pt1 | contig 19545 bp, 21 predicted proteins | sample PopdelMetagenome_19_FD_205665 | JGI IMG/M metagenome (GOLD analysis project Ga0325403, IMG submission 205665) | Populus deltoides microbial communities from Bellville, Georgia, United States - Xylem-PdKOR-R4 | ecosystem: Host-associated > Plants > Phyllosphere > Stem > Wood/Secondary xylem...
AGTTATAAGTTTTTTGATGCTAGGGTAAAGAATGTATCCAGTAAACAATGCCAATGAATTTATATCTGTAGGAATTTCACAACCAGTTTTTAGCTTTTGTTAATGGTTAATGATATGAAGCTACTCGACTCGAATTATAAAATGAAAATGGGATGGAATAAAGCCCACTAACTTAAAGTCGACCAACTAACATCCCGCGGCCCATTAAAAACCACGCCCTGCCGACCCGACCCGATCCGACCCGACCCGTAGGTTAATTTGCTAGGGCTTAGTAATAACTAGCATCGTCACTTCGAAATCCAAAAACCCTTTCAAAACCCTGATTCTCTTATCAGTCACCGTCTCCATTCCAACTCAATTTCGAAAAACCAAAAGGAAAAGCGCTGCTGATTATTTTCACGCAAGTAACGGAAAATGACAGCTCCTTCGAAGAAAAAACAACAGAATCCAAAACAAAATGACGGTCCAAAATTCAACAAAGCATCACAGAAGCAGTTCAAAGCGAAGCAGACGAAAAATAAGAAGAGTTTTTCAAACGACGCCGTCGTAAAAGATGCGTCTATTGCTTTGCAACTTGAAGATGACGTCCCTGACTTCCCTCGAGGTTTTTCAACAAAGTCTCTCAATCTCCTAAAATTTTCTGCTTGGTTCCCGAGAAAAATTGAACGTGTATTTCGAAAGGAGATTATTGAATAATTAATTAAGCTTTGAATTGATTTTTTTGGGATAAATTGTTAAGGAAAGAAAACTATTTCTGTTTTACTGATTTTTGACCTCTTGCCTTTTAAGGTGGTAAGAGTTCGTTGAGTCAGAGAGAAAGAGAGGAAATTAGAGCACAAGTTGATGAAGAATTCGAGGGGGAGGAGAGGCGTTTGAATAAGAAGAATAAGAAGGGGAAGAAGTTTCAAAACAAGAGTAGTCAATTATCTGGAGATGATTTAGGTTCCCTTTTTGGCGATGTTTTAACCGGAAAACTGCCTCGTTTTGCTAATAAGATCACAATGAAGGTATGGACCGAAAATTTAATCACTGTGAAAGTGGAAAAAAGTTATTTTGTTCATATTATAGGTGGTGTTTAAGTTTTTCATGTTTAATTCGTGCACAGAACATTTCTCCTGGAATGAAGCTTTGGGGAGTTGTTACTGAAGTAAACGAGAAGGACCTTGTAGTTAGTCTTCCTGGAGGATTGCGTGGATTAGTACGTTCTGTGGATGCAGTTGATCCTGTTTTGAATGATCAAATCGAGGTATTATAAGCTTGTATGAATTCACAATTATTTTCTTTTTTTCTGTTTTCTTTTTCTTTTTTAAATCTTAGTTCTGGTATTATTATGCTTTTATTCAATAATTTGCTGTCATTGTTATTCTCTTCTTTACTAGGATGGTGAAGGTAGCCTTCCAAGAGTATTCCATGTAGGGCAGCTGGTTTCATGCATTGTGTTGAAGTTGGATGATGATAAGAACGATAACAAGAAAAGAAAGATTTGGCTTTCTCTGCGCCTTTCTTTATTGCACAATGGCTTCTCATTAGATGCTGTTAAGGAAGGGATGGTAAGACAACTCAATGATTAGCATGGACCATGATAACTTTTCATTGCTAGATATTAATATAATTTTTTTAAATGAGAGTGCTTTCTAACTTAAACTGGATTTGAAGCAGGTTCATTTAGGATATGAGTTTACTTAAAAAATATGTAAAGAACAATCATTGATATATTTGTTTAGTGGATTACATGTTTATAGATGTCTCACTAAGATTTATCTGCTCTCTAGATGCCGGGTGGGCCTCTAAATATTTGTTCTCATACCTGGGACGGTACTGTTACTATCTCAAGTTCTCAACAATCTAATCTGGCTAACTGAATCAGCAGTGGCAAAGGCCTGGCTGCCTGGTTTAGTCCAGATTTAATTTAATTTATGTGTTGATGAGGGTGGATACTGGGGCCTAATTACCTAGTCTCATATAACTAGCATAACTGATATAAGCTTAGAGTGACTTGGATAGCCCAACGATGTTTCTCTAAGATGATGTCCTGCCACAACTATGCAACAATCACATTGATACCCAGTCAAACATTCCATTCAATGAGCTCTATTATCACCCTGCAGCTGTTCTGATTAACTTGGTGTTTCTTTTTTCCTTAACTTGTAATTACTAGTGTCTGAAAATGGAGTGGTAAAACTAGGATTTACATCAAATTGATATAGTTCTTGTGAAAAACTTATGTTTGCTAACTATTGTCCATTACAAGTGATCCCCCTTTTAGTTGGGTCCGTGTAGGGAACAAAGATCTTGAGCAACAATGTGTAATCGGAAAGATGGAAAAGATATCGTTATCTTTTGTGTTCATCCCAATTGGGGCCAAAATTTGTACTGATAATTTATGTACATGTAATTAGATATATATGATCCATGGTTCAATTACTTGGTACATTTTATTCAACTAGAAACTATTTTTTGGGAAAAGATCCCAGGATTCAGAATCAGTCTTTTGGGTACTATCCACTCAGGATTATCATATTGTTGGACCAATAACCAATTATTTTGGCATAGGGCTTTGTAGCGTGGAGTGTCTGCAGTTCATGGACTCCTTAGTAAAATCTGCTTGAGTAGACATGACGTCATTATTTTTGGTGCTACTCAAGCCAAAAAGAAAAAGAAAAGAAAAGAAAAGAAAATGATAGCTTGAACTACATTATAATATTCTACAAAGATATTCCTGAACCAAAATTTTGTCTTTGAACAAAGTGATCACTGGCATCTATCTCTACTAGTAGGTTGTCACGGTATGCATCTTTCAAAGGTATCAAGGATGTAATGAAACAGTGTTAACTTGTTTGCTTATATGTCTTCTATAGATTGGTAATCCCATCTGCCCACCATTTTATGATTATAGGTCCTCACCGCATATGTCAAAAGCATTGAAGATCATGGTTTCATCCTGCATTTTGGTTTGTCATCGTTTATGGGATTTTTGCCAAAGAACAGCCAAGCTGGTAAGTACCAGTCAAGTTATTCTGCAGCATGTTACATGGTTGCAAGTCATTCGCCTCATGCTTCTCTATTTCCCATAAAATGCAAACTTACAGGCTTCTCTGTTTTAATAATCTTTACTGCGACATCTTATTCTTCTTTTCTTCTTGGTTGTAGAGAGCAGGGATTCTGAAGTGAAAACTGGGCAATTTTTACAGGGGATTGTTACAAAGATTGATAAAACTCGGAAAGTTGTTTATCTGAGCTCTGACCCAGATACAGTGTCTAAATGTGTGGTATGCTAAAGTTATCCCATCACCTTCAGGTTCTATTATCTCTTTTTTTCCAATGGATTTAGTGCTGTTTTAACATTTATTTGTTGCACTCTTATGCAGACTAAGGATCTTAAGGGCATTTCAATTGATCTTCTCATTCCAGGCATGATGGTTGATGCCCGTGTACAGTCGACCCTTGAAAATGGGATAATGTTATCATTCCTTACATACTTTACTGGAACTGTAAGTTTGCTGCTGTCTATTCGTAAAGGTTATTATAACAGATGGATAGGACAAGGACTAGCCATGGCTACTATGTTTTTATATTTTTATCCACTTGGTTATGCATTAATTCTGCCTATACATCCTATATTTTTATATTTCATTTTCGTTTTACAGGTTGATATGTTTCATTTACAAAATACTTTCCCTACTTCAAATTGGAAGGATGATTATGCCAAGAATAAAAAGGTGTGTATTTGAAGTCTTCCTTCAACTGATCTGGACACCTTTAGCTCTGTTGATTTTCACAGTATTGACTTCTCACTCAATCCGTCAGTGCTTTTGTTCAGTACCCAAGTTCAGTATTAATCTCCTTTTGCACTGCCTTCATGCTTTGAGTTATCCAATGGACAGACCAACATAGTAAAGAGTACATATTACCATAGTGTATTGATTTGTTGCTTTGCATGAAGAGTATTGTGGTTTCTGTCAAGTTGCACTTTTTTTTTGCTACTTGTATTTCAACATAATGTGCATGGTTTCTGTCAAGTTGCACTTTTTTTTTGCTACTTGTATTTCAACATAATGTGCATGGTATTGCAGCTCTAATTTGTATCTGCATGTTAGCCAAAATGTTTCTGCCACACCACCGTTGTTTCTTTTTTCTGTTTGTTTTTGTTAATATACAGTGCTTTTATTTTGGTTTAGGTCAGTGCTCGTATATTATTTATCGATCCCTCAACTAGAGCTGTTGGTTTGACTCTCAATCAACATCTTGTTCACAACAATTCACCGCCATCTGTAAGTCTCTTTGGACGTATGATTATTATTTTTGCACTCACAACTTTGGAATTTGAGTTTTTTTATTAGAGACTTTTACTATATGTTCAAACTCTTTGTTTATTGTTTGTTGCATTCTTCAACCTTTTCTGGGACTGAGTGAGCTGGGATGTCCAGAAATAGGGATCCGCTTATAGGCATGTGAACCAAATGTAATAGATCATAGCACTGCTTCATATCTGGGCTTTGCAATGCTAGAGGTTTTACAAGTTATATTATAGGCTTGCCTTGTGTGCTTTTGGTCTGCGGCATCAACATTTACCTTCCTGGTTCCATTGATAAAGCAATAAAGTTGAATATCACTGACTTGAAGGCTGGGCATGATAATGCATTTTTTGTACTTATATCATCTTGATTTCATAGTGGAGCTTCTCTTGATAATGGTGGCACATGCAATTATGCTCGACTTGCTCTACTTGGTATTATAATGCTCATCTTCTGATTGCTGCCTTTCTCCCTCTAGATCTAATTTTTGGTTTAAATGCAGGGTGTTAAAGTTGGAGATATTTATGACATTGCAAAAGTAGTCAGGGTAGATAAAGGCATGGGACTTCTACTTGAAATCCCATCTACTCCGCTGCCAACTCCAGCATTTGTTAATGTATGTTCTTTGTGCATTTATTCACATATTCAATGCCCTTTTCTTTCATGATAAATATATTTATATTGTTTACTTATCATTAAGTTCTTCATGGTGGTAAATGCATTAAACTTATGTTGATACAGGTATCTGATGTGGCTGAAGATGAGGTACGGAAGCTTGAAAAGAAGTTTAAGGAAGGAAGTAATGTTCGTGTTCGAATCCTTGGGTATAGGCATTTGGAAGGGCTTGCCACGGGGATTTTGAAGGTTGCTTTTCTATTTCATAAAGTTATCTATGTTTTTTCAAATGAAATGAATGTATATTGCCTGACTTGCACTGCTGTAATATATTTTTCTTGGGAGCAAACTGGGTTGCTTTCTATTTGCATTGAAGTTATTTGTAGTTATTTATTAACAAAGTGCATTTGTGATATTGCATAGAAAGGCGTCTAGCTTTCTTCTTATCTTCTATATGACTATATCTGTTACAGCTCAAAATAAGGTTGCCTTAAGTGACATGAGAACATTTGTCATATTGTTTTTGTATATGCAGGCTAGTGCTTTTGAAGGATCTGTATTCACCCACTCTGATGTCAAGCCAGGCATGGCAACAAGGGCTAAAATCATAGCTGTTGACAGCTTTGGGGCTATTGTGCAATTTCCTGGTGGAGTGAAGGCACTTTGTCCGCTTCGACATATGTCTGAATTTGAAATTGTGAAACCTCGGAAAAAATTCAAGGTCATGCTCTAACCAGATTTGTTTTTTAAGGTGTTTTTGCGAATTGGATCTTAGATTAGACATGAACCATCTTGTCCATTGTTTGTTGGTTCATGGTAATAACTTATAGTTGACCTGTGTTATTATGCAGGTTGGAGCTGAGCTGTTTTTCCGTGTGCTGGGTTGCAAGTCCAAGAGAATAACTGTGACACACAAGAAAACTCTTGTATGTTATATGACTTGAAACTTATTTTTCATCAATGTGCACTTTCAGTAGTGCTCAAATGTATTGTCATAGGTTGTCTCTTTCACTGCAGCGGTCTTTGTGACTGTCAGTTTTCATATATATACCACGTGCTGTCTTTGTTACCATGTTTGACGTTTCACATGCTTCCTTGCAATCTGTTGTTAATAGTTGCTTTTTCATTTTTTTCAATGATTTATGTAGTTAATTCTCTGATGGACATTGTTGGCTTATGGTTTGACAGGTTAAATCTAAACTTCCAATTCTTAGTTCATATTCTGATGCAACTGATGGACTAATAACACATGGTTGGATAACAAAGATTGAAAAGCCTGGATGCTTTGTCCATTTTTACAATGGAGTCCAGGGATTTGCCCCCAGGCTAGTCTTAAAAACTCAAGATTGCATATTTTTTTTTATCTTCTTGATCTTGCCAACATGAGAACAACACTTTCTGTTGAATTGTTATCTATATAGTCCGTTGTTCTTTTCATTTCCTCAATATCCTGTATTCACTGGTGTTTTTCATCACAACTTATTCAATCAACCCGGGAAGGATAATTTAAGAATCTAGATGTTTGAGGCTCAATAAAGATAGAATTTAGAGTTGTAAAACAAATAGGATTAGCAGCAAGGATATCCAAGAAACAACTGGGATTACAGGTTTGAATCTTGAATATGTTTCTTGCAGAAAAGGTTTGGAGACATTTCACTTTGAATTGAATACTTAACGAGATGATAACTTATACAATATTTTGTGAAGGGTTTGACAAATAAGGAACATATAGAAATGGTAGTTCAGCCAAAATGAGGATTAGGATAGAGACAATATGAGGGAATATAGAATAATGAATTAATGTCTCTTGAGATGGTACATTTATTCTTTCCTGACTTCTAAATCTTAGATATAGACCATACAACATTGAGAATATTATTGGTGTCCCTGACTTTCTTATGCGGTTTATCAGCTCATGCATGTTTATTGTGCATTGAAGTCAAATTCTGCTCTGTGAGTGCAAGCCCTCATCCATCTTCCAACTAATATAACTTTCCTCTATGTTTTGGCCTTAGATTTTGGATGTTGACTATGGCTGTAGTTGTTCTTACTCTGCTTTGTGATATATTTTCACTGATACTCTGCTTCAGTGATGTATCAATGTTTATCAACGATGGCTCTATTTGGCTTGAGGATCAGGGTGAGAGCTAAAAGAATATGCTAATTTGGAATTGGATGGCCACTGCTTAGCTTTTGCTTGTCTTTTTTAATTAATCCATTGCAAATGCTGTATACTCTTTTCTTGTTTTCTGAAGTCCTGTTTGATCATTTTTGGGATATCTTTTGCCCTTCTTATTTTCTTGGATCTCTTCTGTGGGAGCATTCTGCTTTTAATATAGCGAATGGCCTTGTTGGTCTATTTGAACTATATGGCTAGGATTGCTTTCTTTTTTGGTTTGATTGTAGAGGATGCTGATTGTTTGCTCTTCATTTTAAAGCAGATCTGAGCTTGGATTGGAACCAGGAAGTGATGCAATTTCAACTTATCAAGTTGGGCAGGTTGTCAAATGCAGAGTAATAAGTTCTATTGCTGCTTCACGCAGGATCAATCTTAGTTTCATAATGAAGCCTCTAAGGTTTGCTAGTTGATTCATCTTTTCTATTATCCTGTGTCAAAATTAAAGCCATCATGAAGTAACTTCTTCATTATTTTACCTGCAGTATTGTGCCTCAAGTTGACTGTTAAATGGGTCTTTAGGGGAGCTCTAGGGTTAACTGCAAATTTGCTGTTTCATATTTGTCTGATAGGAAGCAGTATCCAAGTCCAATATTGTGTGCTTTTTTGAAGCTGTTTTCTCTTCACCCTGCAAGAACAACTTATGAATTGAGTTTCATTTCACAAAGCAATGAAAAAGGCTATTGAATTAATTTTCTATCATTATCCCATCCCCCATGATCCTTGGGTAAAAAGATAGGAGTAAATTGGCAATGGAAGATATCATATCAATTTCAATGGCAGTTGGAGTCTCATTAACAAAGAAAATACTAGTCTTTCTGCGAAATTATTCAAGTATTTGCGATATCAAAATTACAGGTTTTCTGAAGAAGATGGCATCAAGATGGGTAGTGTGGTTACTGGAGTTATTGATAAAGTTACCGCCTCTTCAGTAATAGTTTATGTTAATGCAAAAGACTACTTGAAGGGGACAATTGCTACCGAGCATTTGTCAGATCACCATGGTATTGATCTTTGCTTTGTATACATGGCAAAAATAGCATTTCACGTTTTTCAATTATACCCTTGTTTGTCTTCAATTATGCAGAACATGCTGCCTTGATGAAGTCAGTCCTGAAGCCTGGATACGAGTTTGATCAACTACTGGTCCTAGGTATTTTTTTAGCTGTTCCATTTGAATGCTTTACCAGATCTCTAAAACTTTCTTTTTCCTGATTATTTTATTTTATGTAGTCTAAAAGGGAAAGGTTCATTTAAGATGTTCTCTGACTGCACATGCTTTTTCAGTAAAAACCAGAGGTTTTTTGGAAGACATTTTCTGATTATTTTATATAGTCTAAAAGGAAAATATTTATTTAAGATATTCTCAAATTGCACATGCTTCTTGAGTAATAAAAAGAGGCTTGTTAGAAGATAAGTTATGCAAAGCTAATACCCTAGCAAAATAAGCGAGTTACTGCATAACGTGAAGCTATGTAACGTGAAAAGGGTCAGACTGAAAATTTGTAGCTTTGCCACCCTTTTGGACAAATCTTCCCAGTCTACTGCATCTTGTCACATTTTTGGGGCTTTGGGTGCTCTGACATAATTAGAGTCTGACCGATCATATATTTTGTCAATGCAGTATGCAAATTTGTTAACATTAATTATGAACCCTTGAATTTGTGTTGCTGTAGATATTGAGAGCAACAATTTGGCTCTCTCTGCAAAATATTCCCTTATCAAGTCTGCTTCTCAGCTTCCTTCGGATCTAAGCCAGATTCGTCCTCAGTCAATAGTCCATGTAAGTCTGTCTTGCATCCTACTTGCATGACCAGTTTTATAAATATTTTTTTTTGGGAGAGCTCTTGCAGTTGTGATGTGGTTTGAATTTTGACATGATCTTCGGAAAGTGTAGTTGTTTCTGCTTTTTCATGCATCTGAACTTGTTTTTGCAAATCAGGGGTACATCTGTAACATGATTGAAACGGGCTGCTTTGTTCGCTTTCTTGGGAATTTGACGGCTTTCTCCCCTAGAAGCAAGGTAAACTCTTAATATCTGGCTTTTAAGATTGTTGTCTAAAGATGCTTTTAGAGTGGTTTTGGAAGAGCAAGTACTGCCAGAACCTCTAGAACCATATTTTATTTGCATTTTAGCGGGTTACCTGGAAGGAACAGAAATCCACTTCTTTTTTTTATCTTTTACGGGAACTTTTATGGTATAGAATGTTCTTTAAGCTTCTCTCTCATCTCCAGTTCATGGGGCCTACAAAGGAGTCTCTTTGTCTGATACCCAAAGAGACTGGAAAGCCCCAGTGTGTTTTACTTGTTAGAAAGTCGAATCTCTTCCTTTTTTGTGCTTCTGGCGTTTTTCTTCTTTATTAATTCTCTTATACTTGATGTCAGGCAATGGATGACCAAAGATCTCAGCTTTCAGAAGCCTTTTACATTGGACAATCTGTTCGTAGTAATATACTCGATGTTGGTGAACTATCCGAGACTAAAATTTCTCAGATTGTTGTCATTGGACTATTCATTTATTATTTATTTATGGCTGTTTCCAGGTTAACAATGAAACAAGCAGAATAACAGTGTCTTTGAAGCAGTCATGCTGCTCATCTACAGATGCATGCTTTCTTCAAGAATACTTTCTCTCAGAGAACAAGGTAAAATTAAATGTGCTATATTTAATTTATTGTTTTCTGTTCCCTTCAGTTTCAAAGACAAAATATTATTTTGTTGTAGGATCCCGTTAACCTCTTATTGCCATGCAAATACATAGTATAGTATTTCTCACATTCTGCTTGAATATCTAATCCCCCCCCCCCCCCAGATTGCTGATCTGCAATCTTCAGATTCTAAAGGTCGTGACTTGAAGTGGGTTGAAGGATTTCATATTGGCAGCACTATTGAGGGAAAAATTCAGGAGTCAAAGGAATTCGGTGTTGTTGTCAGTTTTGAGAAACATAATGATGTTTTTGGTTTTGTTTCTCATCACCAGTGTAAGTTATTTATTTCTTTTCATTACCATGTGAATGCTTTTCTTGATGTGTGTTGCTTTATTAATATATACGAACTACTAATCCTTTCATTATAATCACTTCAGTAGGTGGAGCAATGGTGAAAGCAGGTGTAAATGTTCGAGCTGCTGTTCTTGATGTTGCCAAGACAGAACGCCTTGTTGATTTATCTCTAAAGCTTGAGTTTTTGGATAAATCAAGAGACAAGAGTTCTAACAGCCTAACTCACAAGAAGGTCGAGTCCTGCTTCAAGTGTCTTTCTGGTTCCGTTTCTTTGCACACCCAAATATGTACTAAAGAAGTTTAAAGAATAAGCTTTCATGTCATCTCCTTTGCATTTCCATTTGTGGTTGGTTAAGGCCTGTATATGTATTTCTTTCCTTGCTTATTTTTTGTTTTTGTCATGTTTGGGACTAATACACAATATTCCTGATTTTAGAAACGAAAAGGAGAGATGTCTAAGGACTTGGAGGTGCACCAAACAGTAAATGCAGTTGTTGAGATTGTGAAAGAAAATTACCTGGCAAGTACTGTTAAATCTGATGATATATTGTGGTCAATAATATTTTTATTTTTACTTATTGTATTCCCACTGATTGCAGGTTCTGTCAATTCCTGAGCATAACTATGCCATAGGTTATGCGTCGGTATCAGACTATAATACACAAAAGATATCTCAGAAACAATTTCTGAATGGACAAAGGCAAGTATGATTTTGGCGATTAATCCTTACAGTATATATTTGCCTGTCATCATTTTTCTTTTTCTTAGAAGTTTGGGCATTTGAATGGGTGGAAGCTCTTAATAAAACTTTGTAAAGCTTGACAAGTGCATAAAATTTTATTGAACTTTTTAGCTGGAAAATAGTCTTCGAAACTTGGCCGTTGCCTGTAAGATTCAACATTTGCATTTATTTTCTAGTTTATACTCTACAGAAGTATTATGATTGCTTTGTTTAAACTTCATGATCTGTCACGGCTTATGTGATGCAGCGTTAGTGCCACAGTTATGGCTCTTCCAACCCCTTCTACTGCCGGGAGGTTGCTTTTGCTTCTGAAATCTAGTGAGGTGACTGAGACATCCAGTTCAAAGAAGGCCAAGAGAAAGTCTAGCTGTAATGTTGGATCCCTGGTTCAGGCAGAGGTACTTCATCAATAAGACTGACCCACACATGATTCTATCGTTTATGGTGGTGGTTTTTTTCAAATGCGCTGTTTATATTCAACCCTGTTCTGATTGTGTAGGCTTAAATATATGTTTTACTTATTTGATATTGTTTTTTAGATTACTGAAATCAAGCCTCTTGAAATGAGATTGAAGTTCGGTATTGGTTTCCGTGGAAGGATTCATATAACAGAGGTGAATGCTCTGAATAATTTGATTTCAACATTTTTATTTTCATTTATTTGGGCAACCTTCACACGCAGCTTGTTTTGGTTGTTCTCTAATTAGTGGGTGAATTTTAATTTGCTTTTCTTTTTTCTCAATCTCATGCACAGGTCAACGATACTTGTCTTTTGGAGAATCCATTTAGTAACTTCAGAGTTGGCCAAACAGTGTCTGCGAGGATTATTGCTAAGGCTGGTCAATCTGATAATAAAAAAAGTCAGCTGTGGGATTTGTCTATCAAACCAAAAATGCTTGAAGGTAGAATGATTTCTGGAATTTTTTTTCTTAAGCGTGTCTCCTTTGAGCCTGCCACTGGCTTGCACTAAAATGAAGCTGTGATGGGAAAAGGAGGGGTTCGTGTAATCTAATAATGACCTTTTAAGTAAAATCTTGATTTTGAATAAGCTTAAGGCACATTGGATTCTCACTGCTTGGCATTTCTAATGTCAAGGCCAACTTTCTATGGTATCATGTGCATTGCATTGTTCCTTGTATTGAAATTTCTTAAAGGTCACAATATGCTTGGTTATTGTCTGATTTGTTTTGGAGAGGCTCGAAACCAAGACCTCTTACTGGGGCAGGGGGCATGGATGCCACTTGAGCTACAAGCTCATTGGTATTATTTTCTTGACAGATTCTTTTTTGCTAATCAAATTGTCTAAATTTGATCATATCAGCTACAGCATTACAAGGACACATTTCTCAATCTTGCAGCTCTGCGTACCAAAGCATTCCGTACCATGTGTCAAACTTTAAACAAATTACTTTAGGCATGGGTGCGTGTGTGTGTTGTTTTAGCACGCCATTCCAGTTATCATGTGAAAATACGCGTTAAAGCAATTAATAGCCATAGTGCCTTCAGATCACATCCTTTTTCTCAATCTTATCACGAATCCCTTAACTACTGCTTCCTTCTGCTCTGTTTCATTGAATGACAATAACTTGTGGCTTCAATCCAAACATCAACACTATGGTGCTGATTATTCTTGAATAGAGTATTTGTGAGGCTGCCTAGCAACATTTCATTGTTAGATGGAATTTTCTATTTTTATTCTTTGTAGATGCTTTGATACCCATGGAATTTTCGGGGACTTCAATCAGTTTCAATGACTGTTTTACAACCACTTTGTTTGCACAAATGTCACTGTTCTAACTCCACTTCCTTCCCTTCCTTTTAATTCCTTTTTTCTTGGTCTTGCTACTCTCTGAAGCTTGAAACTTTGGTTGGGTGAGTGATTTGTTTATATCTATTGATTAGAATTGTCTGCTTAACTGGCTAAGACTGCTTCTTTAGCAGTAGTGCTTTGGAGAAATATCTGTAGCATTAGCTGTACTTTTTAACTTTGTTTTATTGCTCTGTTTGTAATCAAACCTACTCACCTCTCATGGATCTGAAATCCAATTGCATTGCAGATTCATGCATGATAGAGGATAAACTTGTGCCCAAGGAATATGAGTTTTCATCTGGGCAACACGTCTCTGGTTATGTATATAAAGTGGACGGTGAATGGGCCTGGTTAACAATATCTCGACATTTGAAGGCAAAGCTTTTTGTTCTCGACAGTGCTTGTGAACCTAGTGAACTTCAAGAATTCCAAAAAAGATTCTATGTTGGGAAGGCCGTGACTGGTCATGTTTTGAACTATAACAAGGAGAAAGCATCGCTACGGTTGGTGCTCCATCCATTTGCTGCCTCTCAAACTCTTGTTGATGGGGGAGCTCCAATTATGGATGACCTACAGAGTAATGCTCCCTGGGACAATGTTACTGCTCATATTCGGGAAGGAGATATTGTAGGTGGTAGAATTTCCAAGATACTTCCAGGTGTTGGTGGATTGCTGGTGCAACTTGGTCCTCATATACATGGCAGGGTTCATTTTACCGAACTTCAAGACTCGTGGGTTCCTGATCCATTGTCTGCATACAAAGAAGGTCAATTTGTCAAATCCAAGGTCCTAGAGATAAGCCATCCAGTCAAGGGTACCATTCACATCGATCTGTCATTACGTTTATCTTTGAATGGCATGCTTGGTCAAAATTCAGCAGAGTTCTCGAATAATCAGTAAGTCTTGGAGCTTTATGAATTCCTAATATTGCTCTCATCTTGTTAGTATTAGTGTTGAACAACTGATTAGGAGGGGGCTGCTAAACTATTTTGTAATTTTTTCTGGCTTGTCTAGGTGTTGAGGTGCCTTCCACTTAATGAAAATGAAATGATGAACTCAGTACTTTTATTCCTTGCAAAATAGAAACTCGCTTTGGCTTGACCGCTGTATCCAATCTCTGCGTATTAGTCTATTTAGAAACAGTGGGTCCATGTTTGCATGCATCTGTAGGAAATTAGGAATAATATCTTCAGCTAGGTTCTATATTTGATAGGGACCACTTTGGTTGATTTTAACACAGAAAAATACCATATAATGATATTGTCTTTGATTGAAGCTGAAAAGCTTTGTGATGCTGCTACAATTAATATAAGAGTACACACATAATTCTATAATTCCTATTCTATCCTCGTCGTTTCCTTTTGTTTAAAGTTGAATCTAGTGCATACCTCAACCCTGCTCAGCTAGTAGCCTACATTTAAGTTCAGCCATTTCTCATGCTCATAAATTTCAACACTCAACGCCCTAGCTGCTGAAATTTCGGTGACTGGAACCTAGGACAAATGTCAGCATGACAAACCACAAAAGCTTCTGATTCTGTAACACTGCCAAACAAAAGTTTCTGTTTAAATTCACTTATGTGACTAAACATGCAGGGGGACCAGGCCTTTGTGATTTTAGATTTCTTAATAAGCTCCTATTCTGGTCTTCTCTGCAATCTCCTGTTTTTAATACTACATTACATGTTTGACAGGGATGCTCCCAGCAAACATGTGGATAAGATTGAGGATCTACAACCTGACATGGTTGTGCAGGTAAGAGATAGGTTCCACTTCTTAATATGCTCTTGTATTATTTCTTTTTCTTTTTTGGTCTCTTGATTACTTTTCATTGATTTGTCCAGTGAGTTCATCTTGGGCATATTGCTTGGTATCATGTTTGTTTAATCCATTTTTTCTAAATCTGGCAGGGTTATGTTAAGAATGTTTCATCAAAAGGATGTTTCATTTCACTTTCAAGGAAACTTGATGCAAAAATTCTCCTCTCAAATCTGTCTGAGGGATATATTGATGATCCTGAAAAAGAATTCCCCATCGGGAAACTTTTAACTGGCCGGTAAGTTTTTCTCCATTCTTCCTATTTTGTTGGCTGAAAAAATGTGATGTTTATGATGGATTGTAACCGAGGAAATGTACTAAGAAGCTTGATTGCAGGGTACTATCTGTGGAGCATCTATCAAAGCGAATTGAAGTTACCTTGAAGAAATCGGGCGTAAGCAACGCGTCAAAATCTGAAAACAGTGATCTGAGTCGCCTACATGTTGGGGAAATAATTTCTGGCAGGATTAAACGGGTGGAATCATATGGGTTGTTTATCGCACTTGACCACACAAATTTGGTAATTACTAACCCATTTCAAAATTTCTTTTATGGTGGCCCAATAAATGGATTTAAATTGTCCCTATTTGAGGGGTATCTTCAACTATATCATGCGTGTGTTTGCTGGTTCTTATTTTGTTTTTAAGAAAAAAACAAGTTTCTTTTTAAGCCAGCTATGATGCTTTCATCTCTGTGTATGATCTCTGACCTCATATGCTTATGGTTTTAATTTTATCCTATTCGTTTGCATAGGTTGGATTGTGTCATGTGTCACAGCTTTTGGATCATATTGGTAACATTGAATCGAAATATAAAGCTGGGGAGAAGGTTACAGCAAAGATTTTGAAGGTAGATTTCCCTTTTCTTGTAATAGAAATTGTTGATAAATAATTGGGTTTTTGTTAATTATATTCTAGTTAGACCGGTAATTACTGGATCAGTATTAATATCATTTCACAGATTCATATGACTGATATAAAAATTTTCCTTTCCAGTTAGATCATGCAACTTTGCTACGGACTTCCAACAAGCTCTTTTAATAAATTATTTTAGTGTAACAAAAAAGAATTGTCTTATTAAGCAAATCCCGCTGTATTTTTGTTTGGAATGGAATTTTCTCGGTTGACATTCTACTGTCCATATACTGCTTTCCTCAGGTGGATGAGGAAAGGCGCCGAATCTCTCTTGGAATGAAGAACTTAGATGTTCGGGATGAAATGAACTCTTCAAAAGAAGAAGAATCTGATGAAGAAATGAGTGAAAATGAATCTATGGATGACAGCAATGCTCAAATAAAAATAATATCGGAGAGCAGCTTGCTTGGTATCCATAACATTGATATTGAATGCCAGAATGAACGATCAATTCTTGCCCAAGCAGAATCCAGGGCCTCAATTCCTCCGCTTGAGGTCGCACTTGATGACACGGAGCACTCTCATCCAGATGATGTCCTTCTTCAAAACCAAGGGCATATTGACGAGGCAGACACTATGGTTAAGAAGAATAAACAAGAAAAGAAGAAACCAAAGAAATTGAGGTCCATTTAAATGACACACTAGTTCATTTCCCTTCCATAATAAAAGGCTAGTTGGCTGGATGTTTATCATTTTCTGCTGCTCAAATTTGTCTTTATTCTTGAAAACCATCTGTGCAGTGAGCAAGAAATTAGTGCTGCTGAAGAGAGACGGCTAGAGGAAGATGAACCAAGGACTGCTGATGAATTTGAGATGGTGATTCGAAGCTCTCCAAATAACAGTTTTCTTTGGATAGCATACATGCGCTTCATGCTCTCTTTGGCTGATATCGAGAAGGCTCGCTCTATTGCTGAAAGGTATTACTGAAAACGCAGATGCTGACTTCCTTCTGTGCATTTATTTGATTTTAAATTTCTTTTCTCTTTTAATGAATAGGGAAAGGTTTCTAGAAGCTTATAGGCAGTGAGAAACTGGAGTTTAATAGAAAACAAAATTTTAGTGAAAATGATCATTGTTCTCATATGAAATGGTATTTTTAACTTTTGTGATGCCTTCTTGCTTTTTGAAGGGCTTTGAATACAATTAATATTCGAGAAGAGGATGAGAAGCTAAACATTTGGGTGGCTTACTTCAACTTGGAAAATGAATATGGAAATCCTCCTGAGGTATTCAAGAGAGTTTAATTTTTTCTTGCTAATTTTATTATATATAATCTTTAAGTTTGACAATTTGGAGTTTGTCTTCAGGATGCTGTTAAGAAAGTATTTCAGAGAGCATTGCAATATTGTGATCCAAAGAAGGTCCATCTGGCACTCTTGAAAATGTATAAGAAGACTAATCAGAATAAATTAGCTGAGGAGCTTCTTGACAAAATGATCAAGAAGTTCAAGCATTCATGCAAGGTATATTTTATGCTTTTATGAATCTTACCTTTATTTTTTTATTTTTTTTGAGATTCTATCCTGGCTCTTTATTGAACATTTAAGCTATGGAAATTCTAGTTTTGGTTGAAACGGGTAAAGTGGCTTCTCAAGCAAAAGCAAGATGGGGTTCAGTCTGTTGTGCAACGTGCTCTTTTATGCCTTCCTCGCCATAAGCACATCAAGTTCATCTCACAGACAGCTATCCGTGAGTTCAAATGCGGGGTCGCTGATAGAGGGAGAACCCTGTTTGAAGAAATTTTGCGAGAATACCCAAAGAGAACAGACTTATGGAGTGTTTATCTTGATCAGGTAAGATTCTTTAGTTATTTCCAAATATAAGAATGGTTTTTTAGTCATTAGGTAAAGGCCAAAGATAAGACTTCTACTACATCTTTAGCACATCTTTCTAGTGATAAAATGCTGGACTGGATACATATATTGAGCAGTTGCCAACCACTACCATGTTTTTCAAATTAATTCGCAAGTAACCAGGGTATCCAGGGTATCCAGGGTTTGAATTCTGATTGCTTCGTCAAATAGGCTTCCTTATCATTTTGATTTTTATATCTTAATTAACAATATTATTTCACTGTACACACCTTACATCCTGGTGTCAAATTGACAGGAAATTAAACTTGGAGACGCGGATGTGATTCGTTCACTTTTTGAGAGGGCAATTAGTCTGAGTCTTCCACCTAAAAAGATGAAAGTATGTGTTATTTGCAATTGATGGACTCCATTTTGCATAAATGTCCTGGTTTTTCCTTTCATGTTGGTCCTCATTCATGTATGCTTCCTTATCTGGATTTGCAGTTTTTATTCAAGAAATATCTGGAGTATGAGAAGTCTTATGGTGATGAAAAACAGATCGAGTCTGTGAAACAGAAGGCCATGGAATATGTTCAGAATACCCTGGCCTGATGATACTGACTCTTGTTTCCAGCCTCAGTTTCAATTTCAACCCAACATGCCCTGGGTTCAGTTCATAGGTCTAGGTGTATTCCAAAGATGCTACCGAATACGTGGTCTGGTTTTGCTGCTATTTTGATGGGGGGAAAAGGGCACAGGTTATATGCAGCTAATTGGATCTAACTCGGGGCAATGATGTCGGTGAGGTCATGCTAACACAATTTATCATAGCGCCATTTTTCCACTGCACAATAGAGTTGCAGATGGCAGTGCAGATGGGCATTGATGTCCAGATTGGTTATTAATGAAGGGTGTTTCGTTATAGTGATTGAAATTATTTCGGCTACAAAGTACACTTATTCGGGATCTAGCCCTTTTTGCACGGGCTACTTTTCTGTTAAGAGGAGTTGCATTAAGTAATGTAAAACTGATGGGGAAAAAGCTTTCCTATTATTGTCATAGATTTTCTTGATTTTCCATTTTTTGTTTAATTTTATCATTTTGTGTTTGTTGGGATGTTCGCACCCGAAAAATACAGGCCTTATGGCAAGCAGCTTCGATTAATGGAGGTAAAATCGAAAAGAGAGCCAAAAGGAACTATTTTGGCTACCATCAGAAGGTTTACAGAGAAGTTAAATGGGGAATACTCCCTGTAAATTCCTATCAACAAACCGCAGAAATCTCTGGAATTGTTTCTAGCAATGTTTTTCAAAAAACAAAAAAAAACTAGAAAGCTGTTTTTTATTCCCTACAAAACCAGAGATTCCAGCTAGTCGTTCACGAGAAATCTTTTCAGAACTTTCAATAGCAAATTGTAAGCTGTAAGCTGAGGAAAATGGCCTCCAGTGTCCAGAATTTTAACCCTTGCATGCCCGTTAAGATTTCTCTTCATGTAATAGGCCACGGAGTTTGGAACTATAGGATCTCTTTTGGACTGGATTATAGTGCAAGGCACCAAAACTTCTGGAAGAATGCTTCTCCAATCACTTAAAAACACTGTTTTAGCCACACTGAGCGCAATCCTGGGTTTCATTCTCCTCAGGCTGTTTTTGAACTCTGTTGTTGCTCGAGTGTTGTTCATACCAATAGCTGTTGGAGCAAAAGCTTGAACCCAGCTCGTGTAATTCTGATGCATGTGCTTAAAGATAGCGTTGATCTCTGAACTCGTAAAGCCCCCGTTGTATCCTTTTTCATCAAGGTACCTGCAAATCGACAACATCATAGTTCAGGCTACGAAGAACAAAAGATTGTGGTTGAAGGAAGAACATATAGCTCTAGAGAAAAGAGAAGACACCTCGGAGAGCCACCGAGTAAAACAAGGTGCCGGAAGAGTTCAGGACGCTTAATTGAAGCAATGCATCCGATCATGGCAGACATGGAATGGCCTACGAAGATTGTCTCGTTCACTCTCAGTTCATCAAGAAGGTTCACCATGTCACTTGCATACCCTTTGAAACTCGAGTATTTCTTTGGATTATAAAGGGCGGGGCTAACATTTGCAGAGAAAACCAAGTCAAAAACCACCACCTTGAAGTAACAAGCAAGATAGGGTATCAGGAGGTGCCACACGCTCTGGTCTGCACCATAACCATGAGCCAGGACCAGGGTTTCAGTGCCATTGCCGTAGATCCTACCATTTAGGGCTTCAAAAGTACCTCCTCCATAACCATGCTCATGATATAGCACATCCATTTCTGTGTTTTTGGATGAAACAGCGAAGCAATGCCTAAAGACTAGAAAGATTTGTCGAGGTGTTTTGTCTTCAATTTCCTCTCCAGTAT
>Ga0325403_1001499_pt1 | contig 19544 bp, 10 predicted proteins | sample PopdelMetagenome_19_FD_205665 | JGI IMG/M metagenome (GOLD analysis project Ga0325403, IMG submission 205665) | Populus deltoides microbial communities from Bellville, Georgia, United States - Xylem-PdKOR-R4 | ecosystem: Host-associated > Plants > Phyllosphere > Stem > Wood/Secondary xylem...
GTCAACAATAGGAAAGATCCTTTTTTTTTTTTTTTTCTATAGAATATGTTCTTTTCTCTTGTTCACCGCCCTAAAAGGAACTCATGTGCCTGCCATTAGTACTCCATTAAGGAAGAAAGAGGCCGGAAAATAAAATTCCAAAAAGACCTTTCTAATTCATGATCATGACTTTGTACCCTCTTAAAATTCGAAGCATGTAATATAAACATCACAATATACTATAATAGAGAGAGATATTGAAATTCATATGGGTGTTAATTACTCGGATATGAATATACACAAATACATACATTATGATTTTTCTAGTCTTCAAAGGAAATGAACTAGAAATTCATGGTTATTTAGACATTAATTCTCAATCAGATATTGATGATAGGAAATCTCAGCCAGAATATATTTTTACACAATGCTATTTGGATCACTATATGGAGGGATATATATTTTTACACTATATATCCCTTCATATTTTTACACAATGCTATTTGGTCTACAACTGAAGCCGAATACATCTCTGCATCTGAGGCGGCAAAAAATGCTATTTGGATCACGAAGTTCATTATAAAACTTGGTGTGGTTCCTAGCATTGTTGATCTATTAGTCCTATATTGTGACAACAATGGAGTTATTACACAATCAAAGAAATCAAGGTCTCATCAAAGATCCAAAAACATGTAATTAGGTGATTCTATTTTATTAGAGAAAGTATAGAAAGAAAAGATGTAAAAAATAGAGCGAATACCAAATGAAAAGAATCTTGCAGATCCTCTCACGAAGGCACTGTCTTAGCATAAACATGATCACTATATGGAGGGATATGATATTGATATATGATCGATTGTTTTTAGTGCAAGTGAGAGATTGTTAGTTTATATGCCATATATCCGACTAGATGGTTACACGTGACACTATTTTATTCATGTAGAACATGTTTAATTTTATTAAATAAAAGTATTATTTATCTTTAATATTCATTTATATTTAATTTATGAATTAAATGTTTGATAAATGAATCTATGCATTATTTATGAATTTAATGAACATATTTAATTTATATTCCATATAAATATATTACATGTGTCTATGGAAAGACTCCCGTGAAAGTCGTATAAGTAATCCTTAAACTTGAAATCACTAAGTTATCTTATATATAGAGTGCTATGTTTTGATCTTGTTATACGTTATCATAGTAAAGGTAACAAATGGGCAGACATTGAATATAACATAAATTATATGAAGCTATTTGAGTGGTCAAAAGAGAATTCATCACCTTGTATGAATTAGAAAAAAATATTCTACATGTTCTCAAATAGTATTGATTGTTAACTCCTTACGCAAGGTGGGATGAGATTTGAAAAGAGTTTTAAATCTTATTTAAAGGATCAATGATTATGATGTTACGAACAAATAAAATTTGACATGACATAAACACTCAATGCTAAAATATCTAAATCAGAACATTATTAATGAAGGGATAATAATTACACTGAGAAACTGGTCATTAAAAGGTTAAGTCAAACTATCTATGATTTTTCTAATATTTGAGGGATCATGACACGTTGCTAGACAGTGTACTTGATCTTCAAATATAAATTAATCAATTATTAAATTGATAATAAATTAAATTATTTATGAACTTAATGGGTCACACACGTTAAAAACCATTAGTCAAAAATTAAACTGAGAAAATTAATCAAGTATGACTTGATTGAAAATAATTTTAGAAATTAAGCACTAAAATATATTTAATTTAGGGATTATAACTCTAGTCCTAGAATAATCAAGTAGGGATTTGATTGATTGAATTTCTAAAATTATCCTTAAATAACATATAGAGTTTAGAATTTCTTTTAAATATAAAGCTAAACATGTTATTTTGGTAGAAAAAAAAGTTATGTCAGACATTTTTTACAGAAAAACTATATAACACAAAATTAGAGTTAGCACTGTAGGCTTAACAAATCTCTATCTTCTAAATAGAGATATAAAAGATTTCTCACTGGTGGTTCATGTGGATTATCATTGGAGGCCGGACAATTGAACAACTTATAGTTTGCGACAATCCATCCCTAAGAATCTAACCCAAGTCGAAGAAGATCAAATCTTAAAATAAATTTTATACAATTCTAGATTTGTCTAACAGGATTTTAGGGATTCTTAAATAATTTTTTTTCATTATTTCAACTACGAATATGAATTTCATAACCAATAATATTGTCATCGTAGAAGACATGACTTAGATAATTGTTAAAATATCATATTTGTTAACTTTTGTTTTCATCTTATAAACAAGTTAGAATGGCAATACTAAAATACTGGTTTGTATTATAATTAAAACGAAGCTTATTTTCTCTTTTTTATTTTTGGGTTAATAATTCAATTTGTTCTTATAGAATAAAGTAATCTCTTAATTTGTTCTTCTATTTTATTTATTGAGTTAATTTTGTTAATTTATCTTTCATGATAAGATATTGTGGTCAAGCCATCAAGATTAGTCACGTGATTTGAACATGATTATTTTTTATTTGAATGGTAAATTAGAGACTTGGGTGGATTTAAGCATGAAATTGATCCGATTAATTAGAATATAAGAGCATAATGGAAAAATATCGTATCATATAATACCATATATTTTAAGGAGATCGATCCACGTAGTTTTTGTGTATAACAACGTTGTATTAAATGTGAAGAGAGAAAACTGCTAAAATAATATAAAACCTTGATTCAACTATATGCTTGGTGTTGAATAATTGCAGAACCGAACACAATCATGTGATAAGATGAGCAAAACAGTTAGGGTTATATATATATATATATAGCAGCAACTTTGTGATCACCTAATTAAGGAAATGGTAGAGAAGCACTCGTCAATCACCATCTTGGCATGGGCCATACGAGCATTTGTGGTCTGAGAGCTTAACCTATCGGTTTCTTTCTCTTTCATGCACGGTCCAAAAATCCAATGATGCAGAGGGAAACCTAACTCCCCACGACTTAAATTCAATATTTAATGATTCTTTATAATATGGCAATATTGGCACCTAGCTATATATGCATCATGAATTGTGATAAAACTAAGGAGGCTTCAAGCTTGGTGTGGTGTCATGTCACCAATTAGCTGTTACATCACACTCACACCCCTCCCTCCCTCCTCTTCTTCCTCCCCGGAGAAAAATTCTCATCCTCTCCTGCCATACGCTAGAGTTTCAAAGAAATAGCTAGCAAGTGACCTTCTCTTCTCTTGTACATGGATCATATTGTTTTGGTATAGAATATTATGTATATTATAATGTTTTCTTATATAAAAGAACATATTTTATATAAAGAGACGTGCTTTCAAGGAGAAACATGATCAGTATATGGATAGCTACGAGAGACATGCATGTTTATTGAATGACTGGACATTAATTCGTATCTTATCATACTTTATATGTAGATTAGACTTCTCATTATTAATTTAGTGTGTGAAAAAATAGTAACAATTATCTTGTATTAATTAGAGCCCATCGATCTTACAAGTCTCTTCTTCTTCTTCTTCTTTTCTCTACAAAAACATCTCTTTCCTCATGGGATTCCCAGTAGCTTCGCGTGTTTTGCCAGGAAACTTTATATATTTTGGGGTGGAGCTTAGGAAATTTTATGAGGGGGCTAAGATTAGGAAATTTTACTAATTTTTACCAGCCTCCTGTATATTTGATAGTAGAAATAAATAAATATCACCAGCTTGGTTTTTCTTTTTCTTCCCTCTCATTTTAAATTCTTGGTAGAAATTAATAACTTGAAACAAGCTAAAGGCCTACCTAGTTAGTCAATTTAAGGAGGTAGTTACACAATCTATTTTCGTAAATCATGATGACAATCGATCTAGCTAGCTAGCTAGGACTCTTTTAGCTAGTTTCAGATTTGAATTTCTACACACCCTCCGTTTTAGTTTTCTCGATTGACTTGATTTTCAAGTTTTATAGGCAAGTTATTGTCAAGAGTTGGTTACCTTTAATTTGTTTAGGTTACCAGCTGATCAGTGTGTATATATATATAAAGCAATGATTAAAATCACCAACGTAGTTGGGAATTGAGCAACAATTGAAGGAATATCAACATAAAAATAATGGAGAAAATGACCGAAACCAAACAAGTTCTTAAGTAATGAAAGTCAAGCACGATTATCTATTTAGATATCCTACTTGAAGTCTTGCACAAAAATATATAATTGAACTATAATGAATTATTATGGCACTAGCTAAGGATCGAGATCTAACCACTGAATTTATTTTTGAGTACTCGTGATCATCTGAAAGGGAGAGGGGGTCATAATTTTATACTCTAATAAATTAGGAGCCGAAAATTTATAATGATTTTGACCACATGAAATAGTTGAACTTTAATGATATATATAAGCTTGGGAATTCTAATATATGGTCCCATGTAGGACAGCCTCTCCGACCATAGCCAAGCGTTAGAGATATGGTTGTAATTATATTGAAGCCCCATGTATGAGACAAGCACATGCTAATAAAGCCTAGCAAGATCGATAACATATATCTTTGATTATTAACCATACATCTCTCCATCATGATTAAGAAGGTTCAAGGTATCTATAAGAAAATATTTTTCAAAATGCAACAAATTGGTCAAAAATATACATATCGTTTGAAAAAAAAAAGGATTAAATTGAAATTAATTCAAAAACTAGCTTTGAAAACATAGAGCTAGCACAAAGAAATTCATGCATCTGCCTAAATTATGAAGACAATGGCGAGCACTTTGGATTTTATGGTATGAAAATGGATCTGTGCTTATCCATCTAGTTATACTATTAATTAATTAAAGATGTGAAATTAAGCCACATGGGCTGCCCTGAATTCATGTAGACACAACTCATCCTATTTTATCGCACTTTATTCATAATTTTGTTTTTTTTGGGTTTTATCACTTACAAAATTGTGAATTAATAGTATTAAAACTATTAATAATAATTAGTCCAAGTTTGAGACATTGAAAATAGAAAAAAAAAAAACAATAAGGACAATGAAATATATGCGTTTAATATTCTTGGACCATGATTAATCTTGGACCATGTTTGATATCTTACACCATTAATCTTAACATTGTCTTTTTATTTGACATCTTACACCATTAACCTTGGACCATGTTTGGACCATAGATATGACATGTTTTTTTTCTTCGGATAGAGAGATAGATACAGAATCTATGGAGCAATTACTTAGACATATATTTTGCGGAACAACCCTTCAAATCTAATAGAAAAGGATCTTATAATCCTGAACAGATTTTTCATGAGATTGTATGAAGAACAGATCTAATTATATTAGTATTTACATTGATTGATTTCTTATGTGTATAATACTAAGGTCTAATTAGTAAGTGAAGGTCTAATTAGTAAGTGAAGAACACGTGCATTGAAACCATAATTACAAACTCAAGCTTCGAATTCTTTTTTTTTTTTTTTTTGAAGTTTTTAGCGTTCAAATAGGTGTTTATATTTGTTATCTCACACCATTAATCTTTGCCTATATTTGGAATGTGAATTATTATTATTATTTTTTATTTCCAAGCATTTTAAAAATATCATATATTCAAGCACGCTTAATTACTTACTTAGTGGCTTAGTGCATGCTTCTCTTATTTTTCTTAATAGTTGTGGATCATTTTTTTTTCTTATCAGCACTCTAAAGAGGGGCTGAAGGCCCTTTCAATACAAAATGGAAAGCCCAGGTGTGTTCAAGTTCAATATTTCTCTGTTTTTTTCATGATAATTTTGGAAGAAGCCCTTAAATTAAATTCAAGTGTTTAATTTGAAGTAAATAAATAAATAAATTAAATTCACTAATTTAAAAAAAATACATTTCAATTCATTTTATTTTCCATATTACTTTGTCACATTCATATTATTTCTTCAAATATCACTATCTTTCATATTTCTTAGCTATTTTTGGCTTGGTTTTACTATTTTATTTTTGTTAAATAATAAAATAATAAGTTTGTTGCGGAAAATTCACACAAAGTAAGCAATAACATAAAAAAAATATATAGAGAGAGATAGAATTACCGGAGAAATCCATCCCGCTGGCCGCCGCCAACCTCTCCACACAGCCTGCCATCTTGTCTACCTCCACAACCTGACCGGCATGTGGGATCCTTTTCTTTCACCATATATATATATATATATATATATATATATATGATGGTCTCGTCGTCCTGAATTCAATGGCATAATCCATTCATGATTTCAACTAAACGATTACCAACTCCATATTTTACAATAATAAAACAAAGTCATATGAGCTTAAATTAAAACATCAAAAAAATCTAAGAGTGAGATAATGTGAGTGTTTGAGAGAGAAATGAAAATAATTGGAGGCCCAAAGAGTGTAGAGAAAAAGAGAAACTCATTGTTTCAAAGGTTTTTTAAAAAGTCATCATTAAAATTAACTTACTGATTTGCATGTAATCTACTCAAGGATTATCGGTTCAGAAACATAATACTTAAATAATATCATAATTTCATAAACATAATATTTAAATTATATCATAATTTTAAAACGCTACATTTCATTTAATGTTGAGGATTTCAATTTTATTGAAGGTTGGTCTCACCACCAAATTGGTTGTGATGGTCACCGATGTGGAACTTCCTTAGTAGATGCTTCATCGACATCAATCATTAACAATATATATATATATATATATATATTAATTTTTTTTAAAAAAAAAAAAGGGTAGATGGCAATTTTTTTTAAAAAAATATTTTTAACATTAATTACATCTGATTTATTTATGTATCATTTTTAAAAATTAAATATCATTTAAAATTCAATTCTTGAGATTAAAAATAATTCCAAACATAAAATTTTATTAAAGCCTCTAAATTAAATTAAATTTAAAAGGTTTAAAATAGCCCGTTAAAATTCTATAGCTTTATTGATAAGCAGCATTATTTGAAGTACAGAACTGGCCAGACATGGAGGTAATACAAGCATTTAAGCCTATATTGAGAAACGAAAAAAATACAGTCATATCTACGAGAACACATTATGTACTCTCTCTAAATGTACTTTTTACCATAAAAAGAAATCTCCCTCCTCCCTTTTTTTCATAATAATAATAAAATATTAAATCGTCTTGAGGTTCCAAGGGTCATTTTTTAGAGCTAATGTTGTGCGTTTGAATTATAAAAACATCAAAACTAAAAAAAAGAAATATATAACCTAAAAAGATTTAATCACGTGGAAATAAACGTCAACAAAAAGAGATTGAAAATACAAAAAAGAATTTAAACACAAGTTTGGTGCAATTAAATATTTAAAGATTGATCGAACACAACACCTATAATATAGAGAAATTGAGTGAAATGAGGGGGGGGGGGGGGGAACAAAAGGCCTAGAGAGATCCAGGAAAAAAAAAAATAATCCTCACCACTACAACCTCTATAACATCACACCTCTATCTCCGTAATTAAATATTTTTTTTTAAACGAAATAAAAAGGAAATGTTTGAAAAAAGAAAGAGTGCTCATGCTACTGTACTTTTAGCATTTTTCCATTTAGCATACAGCAGCTATGCCATTACAGTACATTTGGTCTGGTCATAGTCAGCTGTCAAGCATGGAATTTATGGAATCTATCTATCACTTTTTACTGTAACATCTCTGAAATAAAATAAACCCATGATGCTAAAAGAAGAAGCGGTAATGTAGTGAGCACTCATTTTGGATCATCTAGGTGGATGCCCTTTGCCTTTACTTTTCCCCATGGTCCTTCTACCATCCCCTCATTTACCTCCTATTTTAGTATTTTTTTTCACACCTTCCACGAGAGAGTAGAGAATATACTATATTCATCTCTGCTCTAATGGGGGATTGCGATGAGAAAACAAAAAAAAAACATAATAATTAAATTAATCATTTAAAAAATCAAAATAAATCCAGTTCATATTGAACCCAAACTGAATCAAACTGATTCAACTAATACTCAATTTTCTTCTTAACCCTAACCTAAACCAAACTGAATAAATCAATTTGAACCGGTTTCAATTCTATTTTGGTTTTGAATTAAAAAAAAAATCAGTTCAGGTTTTTATTTTATATAATCCAACCCAAACCGAAAATATTCAAAAATATACCGCCCCTGCTACATAATTTTCTGCGCCTTACCAAGGAGAGCATCTATGCAACGCAATTGGCCAACTCGCTCCAATCACGCAAATAGAACGACACTGACAAAAGATATCCAAGTTTCCATGTGGGGGAAGGACGCGGCGGAGAATAATAATACATGTCCAAAGGAAAAGACCAACCAAGGACAAAAATTAAATAATTACATATATAATGTGCCAAGAGTGTTGACAAATAAACACCAAATGGGATGACTAGATGATGAGCGAAAAAAAGATACCTTGACAATTTGGGCAGCAACAAGAGAGACAATGTGGCAACCCTGCAGAGTAAGTTTAGGCTTTTCACATTGGATTCTCTCTCTGTTGTAAGACCTAAAGCCATCCATGACCTCATTCCAATCGGAAAATGGAGCTTGCTAGCAGGAGCTACAGACAGCAGAATTGCCCGTATCGAGTTTGGCTTGGCCCCCATAACCTGTTTGAATGGTAGAATTCTTCTGAGATGCTGAAAATAAAAAGAACATAATGATGCTTATTTTGGTTGATCTGTTCAGAATGCAGAGCATGAAAAGATAGCAGAGGGAGGTTTCCTCGATTATATATATACTCATGAATCCCTTTTTATCCCCAGAATGGTAATGAAGATGAAAATTGAAATACTAACTGATTACATACTGAACATTCAAGTTCTACTGAAGTGAAGAAACATGACAAAAGAGGCATTGATAACGGACTAGAAACAGCTTCCCCGTCGCAGCACATCATCCATATTTTATTTCCTTTCTAATTAGAGTACACAACGTGGAAGGTTTCAATATTTTATAGCCAGTATTATTGCCATTCTTCCACGGTAAAAAGACACCAGTTCCGCCACTACTGAGAGGGCAACTGCAGTCCGCCATCAAATACAAAGATACCATCTTCTAAAGAACATATCAAGGAATTCATGGCAATTGGCAACTTGATCCTTGAGTCGTGCAAATAAATCCCTCAGTACTCGGAAGATCAGTAGAAGTTACGTGGAAAACAGAAAAAGGAACATGATGGTATAGAAGGATCAAAAACCTGCAAAGGTAAAGCTGAACCCCCCCCACACGCTGCCCGCCAGAAGAACTATTTATCTGCCACATTACCAGAGACTTCCTCAATAAGTTGAATTCAACACTCGACAGCATGTTTTTTGGACTCTCTATTTTTGCTGATAAAAGGTCACTCCTTTCATAATGTTCCCCAAAAGGTCAAGGTTCTTAAGACTTTCAATGCAGGATAAGAAGAGTTCATGAGCTACACATCATAAATCATTCAGCAAGAAACTGAATCCTTGCCCATGGAGAATTGGCATGTGTACCTGCAAAAGTACCGCGGCTGCCAAAATCTGTGATTGTAATGTTCCTCACTTCACAGTGAAGGACTAACTTATGGGCAGACTATATATGTTCTATTGAATGCTAAAAGTTCCGATACGTAATAAAATAAGAGGGCGAGGAGCTGCTGGCATTTCAGTCTTCACAGTACCAGTAAGCATATAGATGGCTTTACTAATTGTAGTCTCTCATACCTTGTTTCCATCCAAATTACACTCTTAACATTGAATCATTATCTGTGTATCACTAACCAAAACTATTTTTTCAAAAACTGCAAAGCACCAGCAGAAATAAATTATGAGCAGGTCCATATCACAACAACCCTATCATTTCACTTAAGCTTTTCACTGCATGTGTTGGACACAAGCTCAATTAACAACTATTCACTGAAAAGATAAAGTAATGTTGATTATTCAAGCAAGTTCTTGAACAACTTGGAATAAAAGACTTTATCAAGTAGATACCTCCAGCATTAGAGATGAAGGATCAGCATTTATTCCCTGGAAACTTTTGGAGAAAAAAGTACATTTCCAAAAGAGGAAATGGAAACTTATTTTCGACAAAAAGCTATACTTTTCTAAATGGAATAATTAGGAGGCTGGTCCAAAAATGAATTCAAAACAAAGCATAAATTCTTAAGACATTGAAGCAACCACACACACACATAAAAAAAATCGGCAGAGTAGAGAATCAGGCATTTATTAGCAACCTCTCTACCCATCCTCTCTCCCAAACACCTAACCACCACCTGCATAGCATTTTCCATGCACTTACATATGCCAATTGACAATAAAGGTAAAAATTTGTGGTCTAGCTAGAAAGCTAGAATTCCTTGCAGGTATTTAGTGTAAAGGACATATTGAATATGGGGTTCAGCATGAGGACCTTTTTACTTTTCAGATCATAATCTCAGGAATGTAATTCTCAAAGCCATCTGTGTTTGGTCGGCAGATTTCCAAGGAAACATTTTAAAACCTTGTTTGGCTCCTCCTTGGACCTAAGATACAAAAAAATATTTCTACATTGCTATTAAATATTTGCTCATACCATTTATTCATTTATTTTTATTTTTTGAAATTATACCCACAACCATCTATGAATTATATAAGATCTAAATTACAATAAAATCGCTAATTACACGTCATGGAGAAATTACATATTCGCCGTTCATGCCAAAATGCTCACACAATAGATTGAAAGGATTCAACACGCTTGGTAGCATTAAATAAAAGCTTGACTTTTCAAAATATAATTAGCTTGTAAATTATGACTTGAGAATGAGATTTCTAACCTAAAATCGTAATTTAAATTAAAAAAAGAAGCTAAGAAGCCAAGATCTAACAAAGAACAACTACAGTGTATTCGATTCAACCGCAAGAGGGCCAAGATCTATTATAAGTAATCAAATCAAAATAAAATTCTCCTTTTCTTGTAGTAAAAAATATGAGAAGACCTGAGATCTGATTGAGATATAAAGAGCACGCTATAGAGATCTAACGCTGCTGCCTCTGCTTCGGCGGCGTCTTCACCGCGGTCTCCGATTCAGTTGATGCAAGGCGGGATCCAATTCTCTTTCTTTTTATAATTTGCCTCACAGCCAATCGTGTTTAGCCATCTGGCAATCAAATCGCTGAATCAGTTCCCGACCTGCACCAAGCGAATTAGAGACCGCCGGTAACTAAAAATCCTCTCTCCTTCTCTACAAAAAAATAATTTTAATTTCTTTTCCGTAAATAGCCCTACTTATATACTACATATTTAGGAGTGGGTAGGTATTGGTGAGGGGTGAGGGTTATTTATAGTGAGCACAGACGAACATGATTTCGACACGTCGCCTCCTACCGACTTCCCGTTCCTTGAGGCGGCAACCATAAGCGGGATGTGGTTTTGGTTTGGCCAAATTACAAAAAGCCCCATGAACTTTTGTTAAAAAAACAAACACATCCTCGAAAACATAATCCTTGATTTCCCATCCTAAACAATATGATTTTTCAAATTCACTCCTCAATTATGGAAAATTTTATAAAAAATCCTCTCGAATTCTCTCTCTTTCTTTACAAATTACAATATAAAAAAAATAAATAACCAATCCTTTTTATTATTGCTTTGGTTAGAATCTTGAATGCGGTGATTGCTTGTTAACAATGATATTCAATTAAAGAGAGATTTGAATATGTATTTTCATATTTTGCTTTTATTTTTTTTGTCTTATTAGCAAAGTCATTAAACACGCAGTTCGGTTCAAAGTCAGAATTATAAATTGGATGGATTTCCATATACTACGCCGTGTCGATTTTAACAACATTGCTCATTGAGAGAGAAAGAAGGTGTTCTTTAAGGATTGTTCTGTTAATTTCTTAATGAGATCTTGGAAGAAGGTGTGCTTTCAGGAAGTCATATTGTTTAGGATGGAAAATCAGGGATAGTTTGTTTTATCACGGGGGTGATTTCTTACAATTTGTGGCAATCAATGACATGGAAATAGGGTTGGAGCTCATGAAGATTGCGATTTGTGTCGGGTCCTGCGTGGTGCTACAGTAGATGCACGTGCGCGTGATCTTTAGCCTCAGTGCTATGTTTTTTAAATAATTTTCTACACCACAGTATAAAATATAAAAGTAGCTTCTTTTTTTTATTTTTTTTGTGCGTGAAGATTTTAATTCTTCAAAGATCATGGTATCGCTAATTTCATATCTCAAGATGATGCCTTTAGCCATCCAGGAGTTTCTTTTTTTTTAAAGAGGAAAAAAATATTGTGAATTATTAATAAATGTATCTACATATAAATTAGATTCTTTAATTGAAAAAAGAAAGGTCAAATTAATTAATTTGAGGGCTCAAACTAATTAAAAAAATAAATAAATAAAAGTTAGGCACACACCTTTTACTTTTTCTCGAACATGTATTTTTTAAATATCAATGCTGCTTGATGGAATCACTTTTGCATTAAACTAAATTTGTAAGGGTAAATGAACATTAAAAACAGAACAGGTTATGAAAACAACGTAAGAACAATTTATGGGGTAAACTCTGACTTTTACAATGGATTTAGCACTTAACTCGGCACGTATTGATTAGGTGAAAAAATACATCATTAGAATATTGAGTTAATTATTAGATTATTGGATTCATATTTTTTTAAATTGTGTTATTTCATTTAATTTTTTTTTGATACGGACTTGATTAGGTTAGGCTAGATCATTAAAAATCAGATAGCATCAACCAAATCTTATCGGATAATATCTTATTTTATTCAATTAAAATTCAAATTGAATTAAAATTTTTATATTTTTCAAATCAATTTATGAAGATAAACTAACAAAAATCTTAAAATCTACGTGGGATTACCCGAGTTGAATAACAAAAAGAAAAAAAAAGAACAAGTCTTCCACTCCAGGTGAAAAAATCTGGAATAATATTAGCAAAAGCTCAGGGTTGAAGGTTGGCCTCCTTCGCAGCATCATAGCTCTTCAGGCATTTGGAGGACAGAGCTTGAAAGAAAAATTGATTTTAAGATTCCATGGAGCCGGCCCTGCATGTTATTATTAAATTGGGATCTTAATTAAAATAAATAAAACAGTATTGTGGCATCGACTTTCACTTTCCGTCCTGTGCTTTTGAATCCATTAACAAAGTAACAAAGTTAATGTAATTGTATTACTTATTCTATATGATAACTTTTTTTTTTTAATTTCTTTCTATGCCTTAAGATGCCAAAGTGGTTTCTTAAAAAATTAATTAAAAAAATTTAAATATCCGTCGTGTTGTTGTCAAATAATATTATTAAATTTAGACTATACTAATTGATTTGATCGAAAATCTAGGGTTCCGACAACATAATTAGCTCGAACTAATACTAAAAACCTAGTTTTCGAGACAATTAATGAAAAATTGGTCAAATTCTAGCTCGTGATGATACTAAAATCAGACTTTTAATGGAAACTAGTTAAACTTGATAAAACCCTGTAAAATCTGGTCGCTTAGATTCGTGGATGAAACACTAAGTTGATTTTTTTTAAAATGAAAAATTATAATGAAGTTTGAACTTATAACATTCAACTTCAAAGATTATATATTTATCATTTCATTATTTTTATTTAACAATGAACCACTAACTGAACAAATCCCATTTAAAGTTTTTAGGTTCTTTCATGTCTTAATGAAAAACCCAATCGACATTGAAATATTCTTGCCGCTTTTAAATCTCATTTCGAATTCAATCTTAGAGTTTAATTAACAAAAAAAAAAAACATAAAATATTAATCATATATGAAATGGAGATCTGAGATCAAATCTAAACAAGTGGCAACCTTTAAAGTGTGTAGACAAGAAGAAGCAATTGTCAAAGGAAATCATGATGCATGTTACCGGAAATGGTCTCTGAAAAGGCGTGGAGAACATGACTGGCCGGCTGTTTTTCCAATTTTCTGACGCCCACGGAGCTCCATTTGCCCCCTTTACCATCATCATCTCTCCAAAGACGGTGTCCATTTTTCCATGAAGGGGGGCCTATGTACAGAAACTCCATGGACTTTTAACTTGGTTACGGTGGTCCAACATGTGAAACATGAGGATAACTCCGGATTCCAAGATAAAGTTGTCGAAAAAATTGAGATCCACACCCAACAACACTTCTATGATTTATTTTTTAATAAAAATAATGATAAACACGCAAGTTTCTAGCTAGGTTTTGTTTGTTTTTGTGATGCGGATATATATATATTAAACACGTCATGATTTTACATGATCGATCTCACTAAAAACTATTTTTAAAAATTTTTATTAAATAAAGCTGTTTTAAATCGTAATCGTAAAAATTACTACAATACCGGACATGCGTTTAATATAGTTTCAAATCTAAAAAATGCTTTGTTATGGATTAAAATTAGGGTGAAAATAACCTTCTTTGTCATAGAAAAAACTAGTATAAAAAATATGATTATGACATCTAAAACCGCTTGTGTTTTTGACATTCTACAACCCCTTTATCTTTTTCAGAGGCCGAACACTTGGTGAACAAGCAAGCAAGGAACAAGTTGATGATCAAGTTCATAAAACTCGGAGGATATTTCACTCTCTCCGCATCATCAACCTAAAATATATACGTCTCAAACTCACATGCTGGGTGATGATTTTGCCACACCTCATAAGAGTAATGTTGACGTGTGCCATCGTTATAAACAAAGGGCGTGGCAAAATCTTCAGCTATGTTTCAACACCAAGAAAGACATGGATAAAGGCATGGTGTAAAGTCAGCATACATGCTATGATTGCCCTCTAGAAGCATCCTTAATGACATATCAAGGTTTTTTTTTTTCTAGAGAGAGCACAAGAAATTCAAAGAAAAGGTAACGTGCAAGCACAAAAAGGCATGATGCACCTGTAAGGTGTAAATAAGATTTGGCATGATAAAGATGCCTTTGAAGCAGAAGAAAAGTGCTCAAATATTTTTCAAAAAAAGTTTTTTTAAACAAAAAAAAAATGAAATAAGAACATATCATCACTTAATATCTATATCATATATAATTATCGTTTAAAATAATACCTCAACTTTATAAATTTTAATGCAATCAAGATATTTATTTTCTGATTTAAATCCAATGTTTACCATTTTAGTAATTTTTATGACTGAGTTTAAAAATACAGGTTTTCAACACAATAACAATTTACAATTTTTTTCCTCAATTAAGATTTTAAAAGAGATTTTTTAGTATATATTGATTAATTAAACACTTTTAAAACTGTGGTTGGAACAAAATACAGACCGCACCACATAATCAAGCGAAGCCTAGTAGGAAATTGTTGGATCTCCCTTTGATGGTGTAAATGCTTATAAAATCAACATCATAATAGAGGCGTTTGAGTTTGGCCTTCTGGCCTTATATAGTACAATTCACAAGACTTTCTGTTGGTGTAGTTTGTGGATGAATAAAGAAAGAAAAGATGTTTATCTCAAATTGCAAAGAAAAACTCCCTCCTAAGTGTTTATAAGTGTGAGTTTCTATTGTGTAGTAAATAAAGTGAAAGTCATGGTGGATGGGCTTACCTAGTGAGCTTCCTGATACTATTATATAGATATTTATAATATCAAAAGATGAGACTTGACACTTTTTGATATGTCAATGATATTAATTTATTTTTGAATTAATTTTTTTGATATTTTATGACTGTTGAGATAAAACTAAATAACAACTATTCAGTTAAATTTAAAATATAATTATTTCATCAACAGTCATATAGTTTTATTAATAGTCATAATATTAAAAAAAACATAATGTTTCATTATAAGGTTTTTAGGTATAATAAAATCTGTGACTACACAGAAAACAAATATACAATAAAAGCATAATTTCTTTCCTTTGTCTTATCAACTCATTATTTTAGAGGTTTAGATGGTTTAGTTGTAATCTAGAGGTATTGTCTCTATATGAGACAAATAAACAGTTTAAAGACAGTGTTTTCATGCCTTTAAGCCAACTTTTTATTTGTTTCCATCTTATAATATTTCAACAACAACTTTAAGGTGTTTATTCTAATGGAAATAAATATGAATTCAAGCATAAGGATTGCTAAGGATGTCAAAATTCAACTTGATCATTTCGATGGTATGAATTACACGAGATGATGTTCCTGCTTACTTCATTAAAGATTTGCTACATTCTTGACCCGAATTTGTCTGCATTACCTGAACCACAAGAAGATAAATATGTTACTGTTAAGACTGAAAGACTAAAACATGAGGAATGTAAAGTGCTTTGTCGAGTACATATTCTTAATACTTTGACCAATTGACTTTATGACATCTTCTTCAAATGAAAGTCACCAAAAGAAATTTGGGTTGCTTTGAAGACACACTACAAGTAGGAAAAATCAAGTTTTGATCTTTTTCTTGCTTTAAATTTTTTTTGAGTATGAGATTACTAACAATAAGTCAATCATGGATCAAGTCCATGAAATTCAAATACTAATATTAAAACTTCATGATCTAGATATCAAAGCTCCTAATTTACTTCAAGTAGGGGCTGTTTTACCAAAACTTTCTCCATCCTAGAATGAATATATGAAGAAGATGTATTTTATAGACAATTATACATTTGAACAATTTCAAACTCACTTGCAAATTGAGGTTCAATTTTGTATGCATGAATTGCAAACAATAAATTCTAAAATGCATTTCGTACTGAAACTGGTTTGACAATGACTCAAAACAATTTAAAAGTGCAAAAGAAAGGAAACAAATTCAAGAAGAAACATAATGCTAACAAGATGCATAGGGTTTGTTTTTATTGTGGAAATAAAGGGCATTACATAAAACAATGCAAATTCAAGAGTTTCAACAAGAAAAATGGTTTTTTTTTTAAGTGAATATGGTTGAAAAAGAAAAAGTCAAGGAGTTAGTTGTCATGGTTTCAAACATTCAAATTGGAATAATTACTGAATTAAATATGACAACTAATATTGTAAAGACTTCCGATTGGTGGCTAGATTCTGATGCAACAATTTATATCTATAACAACAAAGTATGGTTCAAGACTTATGAAGAATCAAAGAAGCTTGAAGAGGTTTTGATGAGCAACCATAATTCTGCCAAAGTCTTGGAAAAAAAAAAAACTATTGAGTTGTACTTTACTTCTGGATAAAATTTATCTTTAGTCAATGTGTTTCATGTACCTAAGATTAAGAAAAACCCTGTATCTGCTAGTTTCTTGAGCAAGAAAGGGTTCAAGATTGTTTTAGAGTCTGATAAAGTTATTGTAACTAAGAGTAGGATGTTTGTGGGAAAAAAATATTCTAGTAATGACATGTTTAAGTTCAGTATTAGTGAAGTCAATGTTATTTATGCTTATATAGTTAAGTTTACTTCTTTTTCTCTGGTATGCTAGATTAGAACATCTAAATTATAGATATTTGAAATATATGTGTAAGCATGATTATATTTCATATCAGCATGATAATAATGATAAATATGAAGTATGTATTCAAGCAAATATAACAAAAAAAACCTTTTTCTAAGGTAAAAAAATATTCTCAATTACTTGAGTTAATCCATTCTGATATATGTGAAGTAAATGATATGTTAACAAGGGGTGGGAAAAGATATTTCATAATTTTTATTGATGATTATTCTTGTTTTACCTATGTTTACTTGTTAAGAACTAAAGAGAATCCTTTAGAAAATTCAAAGAATTCAAGAAAAAGGTAGAAAATCAAAATAAAAGGTAAATTAAAATTCTTAGAAATGATAGAGGCGGAGAATACTTTTCTAAGGAGTTTTCTACATTTTGTAAGGAAAACAAAATAATTCATCAAATGACAGCACCCTATACACCACAAACATAATAGACTTGCTAAAAGGAAAAATATGACCTTACTAGATATGGTCAATGCCATACTTTTGAATGCTAATTTATCAAATAATTTATGGAGTGAAACTTTATTTACTGCATGTTATATTCATAATAGAGTACCATTTAAACAATTAAATGTTTCTTTTTATAAATCATGAAATAATAGAAAACCAAATCTGAATTATTTTAAAGTGTGGGGGCGTGTAACTTTTTATAAAGTTTCTAATAATGAAAGAACAAAATTAGGACCTAGAGGTCTTAAGAGTGTTTTTGTTGGTTGTGCACGAAATTCAAAGACTTATAAGCTTTTAAATTTAGAAACTAATGTGATTGTTGAATCTGTATATGTTGAATTTATCAAATATAAATTCATAAGTAATTCAAATATGTAAAAAATAGATTTAAAAGTAAATGTGATTGTTGAATCTGTACATGTTGAATTTATCAAATATAAATTCATAAGTGATTCAAATATGCAAGAAATAGATCTAAAAGTAATGACTCCTAGCTCAACTCCAAGTGAAAAATGTAAAAACCTAGAAGTAATAGGTCTAAGTGAACTTAAAAGAAGTCAAAGAGTTAGAAAAGAAAAACACATAGATATAGATTTTATTTTTACTGATTCTGTTGTATTTTTAGTGAAAAGTGACAAAAGTTCAGTAATTAAAGTGACACCTATGCTCCTAAATATGGAAGATGATCCAAAAACATTCCGTGAAGTTATGTCTTCTAAGGATGTTGCTTTTTGGAAAGAAGTGGTAAATGATAAAATAGATTCCATATTGTCTAACAATACTTGAGTCTTCTAAGGATTCAAGTTCTAAAACTAATTGAAGGTTTACATTGCAAAATACCTTACTGTAAGCATAATTCTATCAAGTGAAAAGACATTCATTACAAACTGGTGAGAGATTATTGATGTAACTTGTAAATGAATAAAGAAGGAAAAGATGTTTATCCTATCATGAGCTAATCTTTCCAAGAAATATAGATATAGTAATAAATAAAGGGTTATCCCTATCTAACTTTGGGAGACGACAAAAAGACATCTATCACCTCTCCATTCCAAAAAAACCTGCATACTACTCGTAGATGAAAAGAAACACTCTCTCCTAAGTATTTATAAGTGTGAGTTTCTATTGTGTAGTAAATTAAGTGAAGGTCATGATGGATGGACTCACCTAGTGAGTTTTCTAATACTATTATATGAATATTTATAATATCAGAAGATGACACTTGCCATTTGATATGTTAGTAAGATTAATTTGTTTTTGAATTAATTTCTTTAATTTTTGTAATTAATTTTGACATTTATGACTATAAAACTGAATAACAAATATTCAATTTAATTTAAAATGTAATTGTTTCATTAACAGTCATATAGTTTCATTAAAAGTCATAATATTAAAAGATATAATGTTTTATTATAAGGTTTTCAAGTCTAATAAAATTTATCACTACACAGAAAACAAATATACAATAAAAACATAATTTCTTTCATTTATTAAAAGATATAATGTTTTATTATAAGGTTTTCAAGTCTAATAAAATTTATCACTACACAGAAAACAAATATACAATAAAAACATAATTTCTTTCATTTATTTTACCAGCTTATTTTTTTAAGGTTTAAAAAGGTTAGTTGTATCATCTCTATACATGATAAATAAATACCTTAAAAATAATATTTTCACGTTTG
>Ga0325403_1001500_pt1 | contig 19533 bp, 9 predicted proteins | sample PopdelMetagenome_19_FD_205665 | JGI IMG/M metagenome (GOLD analysis project Ga0325403, IMG submission 205665) | Populus deltoides microbial communities from Bellville, Georgia, United States - Xylem-PdKOR-R4 | ecosystem: Host-associated > Plants > Phyllosphere > Stem > Wood/Secondary xylem...
CAAGCACATTGGACAAGAAATGCTTATGAACAAACAACAAACAAGAGCCCACTACCATGTATTAATTGAAGAGCTAACACAAAGGAGTTCAACATAAGAATAGTGCAATATCCCATCAATGATATAGAGTCCTATACCTATTTTGACATGCTACCCAACTTGTGATTAATTTGGGCTTACATTCTAAGTAGAAGAAGACTTGTAGAATCGAAACATAAACGACAGCATATATATATACGAAGTCTTATGACAAGGTAGGTGGGGGCTGATCGGGGCCTTCTCAAGTAGGTTTCTTGCTTTCAACTTTGGCAAATTCCAGGTTCTTCTTGCCTTGCAGCTTGTTAGTTACATAGTGTTAATTTCTTGTACTCTCCATGGTTGTATCTCCCACACTTGCATGGATTGTTCTCATCATCCACCAGCTCTGGAATTGCGCCAAACTCTATTTCATAGCTAGGGGCATAAAATGTGACAAGAGAGAGTCTGTCTTTTTCCCTGTGAGTCAATGCTCAACACTTTTGTATTTTCCATTTGTTAAAACCTGTACATGCAGAAAATTAGTGAACTGTAGAATTAACGTCAATATTTCCGGGCAAGATGGAAAGAGGGAAAGTCTAGGTTTAATTTTCTTACTTCTAAAGTGTCACCAACGTTGATGACCAAAGCATTTTGAATAGACACCAATGTGCTTTCTTTTAGGATTTGGAGTCCTACTGAACTACCCCTCCCTTGCTGCAACACTGGAAGGGCACTTCCATCTGAATGTGGACTAAGACCTAAAACAAGGTCCGGTCTTGCGCCTCACAACCACCCCAAACTCCATCTCTTCAAAAACATCTGCTCTCATGTTTAGTGTCATGCCTATATATTTCAGTAGATGCTTACACAACCTCCTCACTTCTCCTCCACAGTTTCACTGCAAAAGTAGCATTTTAGGGAATTGAAGTCTCGCCACCTAAAATTCTTTAGGAAATGGAATTTGTACCCTGTTACCTGAACTTGGGTGGCTTTGCAGGCCCTGGTAGAGTGGGGCTCAAGCCCAAGAGCAATCATAGTGACCCAGTCCAGCTTTTGGACTCAGAGAACACAAAGGCCTGCCCATATCCCTGAATAGTCCCTGGCCACATTGGATACTTCTGCTTCTCCCCTAAAGGCAGCACGAAGAAATCCATGGCCACCTTCTCTATGCTCTCCAGCAAACTCAGATCAATCCCATGGTCAATAACTTGATAAAACATTTTAAAGACACCTTTCGCGTCCATCTTATCCTGCACTAACAAAGAAAAGGGCAAAAAGAAACATATGAACTTGTACCTGAAAAAAATCCCCACTCCTCGCACGCTCTTGTCAGCTCCAACATCTCACTTTTGTATTTATCTTTATTGCCTTAAGCAAGCCTTGAGAAATCAATGGTGGGAATGGTACTGAGAGATGGTAGAACTGTGGCTGGTGCTGGTCTTTCTGTCACGTCCCTAACAAATCTTTCAGGGATTGTTGCTGGCCTGTCCTTTCTAAGCTCTTGAACATCATCAAAATGACCAGCCCTAATTGGAGCCATTGAAACAGGAGACTTTGAAGCAGAATTCGGAAATATGTCAGATTTTTAGTGAAAGCTAAGGAAGATTGTTTTACTTGGTAGCTTCAAGGTTAGACAACTCTGCATTTATAGAAGGGGAGAGCACATTGTTAAATGTTAATGTCTACTATGCTAGCTGGACCTACCATGCACTTTAACACTACAGCTTATATATTCTTTTAAGTGTTATTCGCATTGTATAGATTTTGCTGTTCTGATATGAAAATGAAAAAATAAGTTTAAAGATTTATTGTGTAGTGTGCTTGAAATTATGATTTGCTTTGGTTATAGATTTGAAACTATTTGGTTAATTAATACACATTATAAATTTGCATGGGTTCTCTAAAACTCTTTTTTTTTTTTTTTAATTTTAATTATAAAAAATTTATAATTTATAGTTTTTTTTTTTTAAAATCTACTAATTCAAAAATAGAAGCTATTGCACAGGTTTGAAATATTTGTTTGGAAAAGCTGTGACTGTAAATTTTAGTTGTGGCTATAGCTTTTGAAAAGCTACAAATTATAGCTTTTAAAAATAACAAATGAAAATGACATTAATGTTAGCTTTTAAAGTGTTACTAAACACTTAAAAGCCACAGCTATAATTATATTGGTGATTTTCAAACACAAATTAGAGTTTATTTTTCTCTGAGATTTCTTAGAGTTTTTCAATGAAATCTATTATAACACTATCTAAATCATGGGGGGAATCACTGTTTCCCCACAAACAAAACAATGTGAATTACAACAATAATTTATCTAAATCATGGGGGGAATCATTGTTTCCCCACAAACAAAACAATGTGAATTACAACAATAATTTACCGTGTTTTTTTTTTGCAAACTTTCCCCTTTTTTCTTTTTTTGGTTTTTTTTCAAAATTATTTTTATTTTCAAAATTACCTTTTTTTTCAACTTTTCTATTTTTTCATTTACTTTTTCTTTTGTTTTTTCAAAATTATTTTTGTTGATTTTACTTTTTAAATATTGACCTGGTTAAAATTTTTGCTTTGTAATTTTTTTCTTTAAAATACTATAAATTGCTGCAATGTTTTTCCACATAGTTTTTCTATTTTATTTCTTTATTTTTCAAAATTATATTTGTCGGTTTTTTTTAATATGGAACTGATTGAGAATTTAGTTTTGTAATTTTTTTCTTTAAAACATTGTTTATTGCTATAATGTTTCTTCGCATGGTTTTTTTTAATGATTTTCTCCAAAATTAGCATTTTTTTTTATATTGAGCTGGTTAAAAATTACAGTTACAATATATGAGGAAAATACTGTAACTTTCCTCGAAAATAAAATTGCTGTGCTACAGTGTTTTTTTCCACATGATTTTTTTTCTGTTTTTGTTATGTTTTTCCCTAAAATCAGCATTGTCAATTTTATTTTTTAAATATTAAGCTGGTTAAAAATTGTAATTACAAGTTTTTCCTCACAAAACACTATGGATTAATACAGTTTTTCCTCACATGGTTTTTTTCCAGTTTCTTTTGTGTTTTCTTTTTTTATAATATTTTTTTTCAAAATTATCTTCATCGATTTTTTTTTTAATATTGAGTTGGTTAAAATTTAACTTTGTAATAAAACTTAATCATGTGGGAAAAGTATTGTAGCTTTGCTCATAAAACATTGTGGATTGTTACAGTGTCTCTCTGCATGATTTTTTTTTGTTATAATTTTTTTCAAATTATCTTTTTTAATTTTATTTTTTTAATATTGAGTTGTTTGTGAATTACAATTATAAGTTACTACAAATAAGACTAAATCATGTGGGGAAGCACTGTAGCTTTCATCACAAAACACCGTGAATTGCTACAGTGTTTCCAACATGATTTTTTTTCTTTTTTTGGTGTTTGTTTTGTTATTTTTTTTCTAAAATTGTCTCTGTCGAATTTTTTTTTATATTGAGCTGATTAAGAATTTAGCTTTGTAATTTTTTTCTTTAAAACACTGTGAATTGTTGCAGTGTTTTTCCATGTGATTTTTTTATGATTTTTTCCAAATTATCTTTGTCGATTTTTTTTTTAATATTGAGTTGGTTAAGAATTATAATTACAATAAAGCTAAATCATATGAGGAAAGCGTTGTAGTTTTTCTCACAAAACACTATGAATTGCTACAATATTTCTCTAAATGGTTTTTTATTTTATTTTATTGGGAAAAGCGCTATAGTTTTCCTCATAAAACATTGTCAATTGCTGCAATGTTTTTTCTCATGGGTTTTTTTTCCTTCGAAAATTATCGTTGTTAGTTTTTCTTTTAATACTAAGTTGGTAGAGAATTTAGCTTTGAAATTTTTTTTTCTTTTTATTAACTGAAAAGCTAAATCATGTGGCGAAAGCACTTTATCTTTCCTCACAAAACACTGTAGATTGCTACAAATCATTTTGTTCAATCTCTAAGTTTTTGATCACCAACACAACTTTTTTTTCCATCATGAAATATTTGCTCCATCATACCTTTAATTTCTATTACTTATCTAGCGTTGGTTCATAATTATAACACCACCAAATATATTTGTTTTATAAACATGCGACACCGTACTAGCATATTATCTCGTGTAAAATTATAATAAGTATTAATCAACTCAACACTTTCAATTATGTAGTTGAGACAAAATACAAACCGCACAATAAAAATAATAAAAGCCTAAGCAAATCTTCTAAAATGGATGTCATGCCCTGATTGATATGAGGTATAATTTGCGAAAGTAATGAGCGCAAAGCATATTCTTTAAAAGAAAAAAAAAAAGTGGAAGAGAGAGATAATATATACAATTATAGCTTAAAAGTAATGTATTCATTTGTGATAATTTTTGCTTTTTAAATTATTATTTTTTTATAAAATATATAAAATTAATGTATTTTCAGATGTTTTTCAATGATTTTGATACCATGATATAAAAAAAATTCATAAAAAATATTATTTTAATATATTTTTAATTAAAAACAATTTACACCACATCAACAAACACATATTAAGTTAATTGCTCTAACATAGATGATGTTTTTGGTGAAAGAAAAACTTATGTATTTTTCTTTCAAAATTTTAGGCGTGAAAATTTTAAGGAATGATCATAGGATGAAGAAGGTTTTATTATTATTATTATTATTATTATTTAGTTGAAATCTTGCGGATAGCACTTAATTTGAGGAATTAAGAAAAAACTTATTTTCGATTGACATGCAAGTTTATTTAAAAACACCCCTTATAGTTGCTTACCCAGTAAAAAAAAGTGTGAAAAAATATGATCTTATATCATTAAAACATGACCAAATATCTTCGTAATTTTTTTATTAGTGTTATCAAACTCGGACCAAGATGTCCTATTAAAAATTCAATAATCTAATTATCTAACCGGTTTAGGTTGACATCAAATTTTTAAAATTGCAAGAGATCATTAAAATTGGTTAAACCTGATCAAACCTAGTAAAACCCAATTAATTCGGCCAACAGATCAAGCATTGACTCGGTAAAAAAAAAAGAAAAAGAAAAAGAAAAAAGATTGCAACTCTTGATATAACCTGGTACCTCCTGGTTCTAAAATTATTCTTACAGCTTCATCATTTTTTTGTTTATGCTGCTTCATATGTTGTAAAATATATGTTAGGCTCTTATGCTTACCTTGAGCCAATTTAAACGCCTGTAATAATATTTCCTCTAAATTTAATTATTAAAAAAGTTTAATATTTAATTATTAAAAAAAGCCTGATTTATTAAAATACATTGTTTTCCAGGAGTTCGGCATTTGGTTTATTAAAAAAAGAGTCTAGAGTTCTTAAAATTTAATTCAAAACATATCAACACTGTTAGAAAAAGAATTAATCTTTAAGATTAGTAGATTAATCAAAATAAAAAAAATATATATAAAATTAAACCTAAAGGGAATGGCTAGTAGAAAATGTGAATTGTATGGTTTCAAATAGACATGCTCAGCAAATACTCCATGGTGTTTGGTGATCTCAAAAGCTAAGCATAGCAGACACCACGAATAATCATAGTTTTCGGGCCATTTTCCTTTCCTGTGAAGGTGAGATCATCATATTGGAAAATGCAAGTCAATTGGACATAAAAAAGCAATTGGTAATCACACAACATTTCAAGATTCAGGGCAAGAAAGGTTTCTGAATGTTCCTTTTTCTAAATGATTACCCTTTCTGCGTTCTTGAACAAGTGCAAAATGCAGGATAGGAGGCTTTAAAATGCTAGAAAAAGAACACAAGTTTAGAGCAATTAATTCATTAATAATGGAAAAGCTTGGCGTTGTGACCATTCTGTTCTATTTTCAAACATATATACACCGGAAATCACAGGGTAGGGTTTTGTTGTCAGCTACAAATGACTTACTTGAAATAGACAACAAGTACTGACGAGGACAGCACCAGCCTTTCTTCGCACAGGGTTTCCTTCGAGCAACCAGCAAGTTATTCTTGAAACCACACTTGGATTTACCATTTTGGCAAGTAGATTATCTAAATCTTGTTGCTTTTCTTTTCTTCCAGAGCCTTTAATGTCCCATTAGACTCTGAAATATCAGAATTCTTGCACACTGGAGAAGTGAAAATGAGGACAAAATCATCTGACTCGTATAATGAAAACAATTTATCATATCTACGAGATTTAATTTTAATATCAAGCATTTTCATCCTTGAGAAAATCATAAAATAAACAAAACACATAAAAAAAAGCCACTTACAAAGAGTGATTGTGAGTTGCAGTCTTGTAGATGAAAACCCATGAAAAATGGAGAGACCAGAGATGTATGTGCTTGTGTAGAATTGATTATTGAGAGAATAAAAATAATTGTTTTAATGTTAGTCGTCTTTTTGTTGTTTTAAATTATTTTAATGTTACTGGTATTTCTTTGTTGTATTAAATTGTTTAGATGTTAATGGTACACTGGGGCGCTCCATCACAATTATTATTGTCCTACCATGTGAAGATACAACTCAAGTATTAAAATATATATATATATATATATATATATATATATTTTTTATGGAGAGTCTACTTTGGTTGGTTGCCGTGTCTTGTGATGCCTTTTGTTTTATGTTTTTGCCGTGTGTTAGATTGGGTACCGTCACTTTGATTTGGTTTCTTTTCTAACCATTATCAGCTAATTCTTCTAGTTTATTTGTAATCCCTTTGGCTTTCATGTAACTAGTTTATCAGGTTCTTTTTTTGTAAATTCCGTATATGAACTTGCTAGTTCTTCAGCTTTGTATATTTTTTTGATCTGCTATATATATTTATATTTTGATATAAAAAAAAGTATATTTATTTCTGTTTTAAGGATGTCTTGGCACCTACAACACATGCTTTAAGACCGCCCTTGATAAGAAACCATGATCCAATCCTGACTAGCTTTTGCTTTTGTGAAGGATTTAATAGATTTCAATCCTCCTAAAAGATAGTTGAAGTTGTTTTAAGGCTTAGATTGGCCAAGTTAATTAACTCGGGACTTAAACTGATCCAGGTTGAAAAGAAAATAAAAAATTAGATGATTTAGTCAAAAATTTAGGTTGATGTGGCTATTAACCTGTCGACTTTTAAAAAAAAATTTTGATCAAAATAATATAATTTAAATTCTTTATATATATATATATAAGAGTATTAACTCATGTTACTAGTGACCCAGATTAAATTTAAAACTATAGTTGTTGACTTGATGTATATGGTTGTTGTCTGTTGTGAGTAGTAGTTGTAACAATAGATATATTTTAAATTATGTTTGTTTTGTTGTAATATAATACAATGAAGAACTGAAACAAAATAAAAACTTGAGGCATGTACAAACATTGTCTTTAAGGATATTTTCTCAACACAATGCTATTCTTCAGGATTCAACAAGTTCCTTCTCTAAAATAAGAGTTATAGAAATAACTAGATCAAGATTAAAAGGAAATACTAGTAAGCTTTGCAAACATAGGAAAATACTATAGTTTTTTTCAGCACACCTTAATTGTAAGAGTGCATGATATATGTAGGTTGTAGAAAATAAATTAGAGAATTAAATAGAGTTTTTTGGATTATATGTGTGTGTGTGTGTTGCCCAAGAAAAGGAAACAGGCTTGATTAATTATCCTGGTTAGGAATTGTTAATGATATCAATGGGTTCCTTCGATATCGGTATTTCTTTAGATTTGATTAGTCGGTTTCGGGTACGGGAGACTAATGATGCTAGTAAAGTTTGCTAACATCAACATGATCACCATGAAACATGGAGGATTTTGAACTTGATTAACTATCTAGGTTAAGAATAGTTAATGATATCAATGGACTACATTGATATCGATATTTCTACGAAAACTTGATTAGTTATTCTTGGTGTGGAGACTAATGATGTCAAGGATCCTTGACATCGACATTTCCAAGGATATTTGAAGGTATTGTTGGAACTGATTAACTATTTCAGTTTAGGAATAGTTAATGGTATCAATGACCCAGAAATTTATAATTTAAATATGCAGATGACTTGATGAAATCTCTATAAAACCCTAACAAAAGACTTCATCATGATGAATTGAATAGTGAGAAATAAAATAGAAATGGAGGTAAATTATAAACCCCCGATCAAATTTTATGATGTTAATAAAATTATTGATAATTTAGAACAAAAAATGAGATGGATTAGTTAAAATACAATAAAATGGAATAGTATTGAATTATTAGAAAATAAAATTTAGAGAGAAAGATTTTTCGTATGGTATTTTAAAAACGGACTAAAAAAAGGCATTTGGTTGAATGAAAAAGGTACACAAACTTGACATAAGGGTGTTTTAGTAAATATAGATAGATTTGCTATATAAAAAGCAAAATTATATAGAAAATACCTAGGATGGCTGAATAAAAGAAAAGGAGAGAGATAAAGAAAGTATCTTAAGAACAGAAACTCAAATGACCATAACTCTGTATTGCACCGTTGGATCAGGCTAATTTTGGGTATATTATGCTCCTTCCTACCCTCTAACATCTGACTGTTGGGATCTGAACGTTCTGGTTTTGTGTGAGAGATATAGCCCTCACAACATTTTAAGGAAAACCTGCCTGCAGATTAGTCACGATCACTAGCAGTTTCCGCCTCCATCTACTGTTAGATCCTACTTAATATTTGATATGTTGGGAATATTGATGTGCTCTTTATTATGAACGGTGAGATCAGGATTGGAGACTCCGATGAGAAGTTATTCATCAGTGAACAATATATTGTTAATTTTCAGGTCAGTTTAGTTTTATTTTGATTTAGGAAGATCTATATGTTAAAATGCTCTAATGTTTTAGTATGTGTTGCATGACTTAATGATGGTTAACTTCACCAATTGGATTTTATTAGTTATCATTAACTTAGGAGAAATGTGAACCTTGCTAAAATGTTTGTTTAAATTAGGTTAGCAAGAATGAAATAATGGAAAGTGTGGTGGCTTAATTTGTGTTTAACCATAAAAAAAACATGTTAATTATGATTTAAATTGAATTCAATCCTTGGTGTCTTTCCTTAGGCATGTTCGTCCATATTATTGATAGTAGGAAAAGGGAGATATTGGTTGTCCAATCCATGTATTGGGACTGAATAGTTTGATCATCCACCTTTTAATTGAGGTTACGACACCCATATGATAAAATTATAAATTGGGTTATTTATAAAGGTTGTAGGTACAAATGTTATCTTTCAAAACAAACTGACCTCATGTAATTTGGAGTTATAGAACTCTAGATATGGACTAAAAATGGAAGAAGGGTCAAACTGTCTTGTACTAGACAAATTGTGTTTAGTACTATAACATATAATTTCAGGGGTGTTAAGGGTATAATTGGGCTTTTGATCCCTTAGTAGAGTTATAGAACTGTGTGTTACCTTTCCAAGAAGATAAGCCATACTTAAAACCAAAGTTTACAACTTTACTTACGAATTAAATGGTAAACAATGTTCTCGAGTGAAAACTGATCTGGGACGTGTAATGAGGTAGTTGAAGGAAATAATCGAAAAATGAAATTAAAACATGGTTATGAATTCATGTGAATGAGATTGCAATAGTATGAGAACGCATATTGTGATAAAATTATAAGAGGGTATTAATTGTATCTCTTGATTCTTAAATAGAAGAGATGCTTAGATTAGGGTCATTAGTAGTTGAAAGGACTCAGTCGGTTGGGGAAACAGGTTGGTGCATCACACCTTATCTTTTCAATTTGTGTAAACTCATTGATAAATTTCAGAATTTATTGTTTTATTGCTTCGATAAATATTGGAATGAATATGAGTATTTTGCGTACATTGATGTGTATCAACTAGTTATGATATAATTGGAATGGATATGAGTACCTTACATACATTGATATGTATCAAACTTGTGGTGATATTTTTGGAATTAATAAGAGTACATTGCGTATAATGGTATAGATCAATTAATTAGGATAATGTTTGAATGAACAGGTGTATCTTGTGTACAATGGTATGGATCAAGTTAGTTAGGATAATGTTTGAATGAACATGAATACCTTGTGTGCATTGTTATGTATCAAATTAATTATGTTATTATTAGAATGGATATGATTACCTTATATACATTGATAGACGTGATTATCTTACATACCTTGGTATAGATTGAGTATACACAATCACTTGGAGATTGGAGGAGAAATGATAGATAATTGGTCATCGTAGTGTCTGTGGCTAAGGATATGTTACAATGATATTTAGCACCATGATGAGGGTGGCTAATAGCATAAATTGATACGTGGCACTGTGATGAGGGTAACTAAGGTTATGTGAATAATGTTTAGTGACTGTAGTGTCGGTAACTAAGGTTGTGTGTGAATGATACTTGGTAACCGTGGTTACAATGTATATGATGTTAATAAGAAGAATGAAAGGGGATCAATGCAAATGGAAGGTTGAGAAGACATTGATTAGCTATTTAGGTTTGGATAGCTAATAGTATCAATGAGGTTCCATTGGTACCGACATTTCAGATGACATTGATTAGCTATCCGAGTTTTGATAGCTAATAGTATCGATGAAATTCTATTGGTGTCGACATTCCTTAAATTGATTAGTCGATCCTAAGTAATTGGGTTACAATGTATATGATGTTAATAAGAAGAATGAAATGGGATAAGTGTAAATGGAAGGTTGAGAAGACATTGATTAGCTATCTGGGTTTGGATAACTAATGGTATCAATGAGGTTCCATTGGTATCGACATTTCAGATGATATTGATAGCTATCCACGTTTAGTTAATGGTATCGATAGGGTTCCATTGGTGTTGGCGTTCTTTAAATTGATTAGTCGATCCCAAGTAATTGGGTTACAATGTCTATGATATTAATAATAATAAGAATGAAAAGGGATCAATGCAAATGGAAGGTTGAGAAGACATTGATTAACTATCTGGGTTTGGATAGCTAATGGTATTAATAAGGTTCCATTGGTATCAACATTTCAGATGACATTGATTAGCTATCCGGGTTTTGATAGCTAATGGTATCAATAAGGTTCCATTTGTGCCGACATTTTAGATGATATTGATAGCTATCCAAGTTTGGAAAGCTAATGGTATCGATGGGATTCCATTAGTGCCGGCATTCCTTAAATTAATTAATTGATTCCAAGTAATTGGGTGACTAATGATGTTAGTAAAGATTTCTAACATCGGTATGATTACTCCTAGTAAAAGGAAAAAGATAAGTTGATTAACTATTCTGGGTCAGGAATAATTAATGATATCAATGGGGTTATATTGGTATCGACAATCATTTCTGGTGTGATTAGTTACTCCGGGTAAGGAGGCTAATGATATCAATGGTTCTTGACATCGACAACTTTGATGGTAAACCAGATATGGATAAGAATTGATTAACTATTCCGGGGTAGGAATAGTTAATGATATCAATCGGTTGTATTGATATTAACACTTAAATGGAATTGATTAGTCTAACCCGATATTGAGAGACTAATGATACTAATGAGATTCAATAGTATCAGCAATTACCTTCCAGAAAATGAAAGAGAAAGTATTGATTAGTTATTTCAAAAGAATGGGATAAACTAATGATACTTAGAGAGAAATATCTTAGTATCAAATGAGAATTGATTCATAAGGAGATGGTGTTCGAAACCATTAGGCTGTGTTGAGATTTCCAAGATGAAATTATTCTTAGTAAATGGGATATGATATTAGATATGTATTGGTAATAGATAGAAAATATATGTTGTAAAAGAGGTCTTTGCCTAAATTTATATATCAAAAGAAATTCCATAGAAATTATTACTTGTCATTATTATTATTTGTTACTACCTTTTTATATTTATATGTACATGTTAATTTTTATTTTCAGGTTCATCAGGGTCGCGTCAGGAGTGATCTTAGTTTAGTTATCTTTTGCTTTCGACCATGTAATTATTTGTAAATTAAGAGACTTATCTCCTAAAACTTGAAATGTAATATTAACCTGTAAATTTGGATGTATGACTTTAATCTAATGTTTGTACTTCTAAGTACCTATTTAACCATGCTTGTTTATAGTTGAAATCAAATCCTTCACTTAAATAACATTATATGATATTATTATGTAAGATATAGTTTATATGATGATATGATATAACAATTGAATAATGCATTGTTATTTTGTGAACTTGAATTGCATGATGTTATTGAATAAGATGTGTTGTGTTGATAATGATGAGTTGAGTTGAGTTGAGATCCAGGATGATTGGATCGGGTTGTGAAATGAAATTGAAAGTGTGATATGAATTTGTCAATAACTTGAGACCTTCTAATATTGGGGAGACTCTTTTGAAATTTTAGTAAAATTTTTTGTGGAACCTGTATAAAAAAAATTTAAAAAATTTACTTAAAATTTCCAATGTATAAAAAAAAATGATGTAAAAAAATCGGGGCTGTTACACATTGATATCGACATTCATGACAAACTTGATTAATCGATCCCAATATTGGAGACTAATGATACTAATGAGATTTTTAGCATTGACATTACCATCCAAAGGTTCTTAGAAAAGAAAAGATTTGATCAGCTATTCAGTGAAGGATAGTTAGTGATACCAATAAATTGGTATCGATACTTTCATAAAGGAATTATCCTTTAATATTAATATATGATGTTGGTCGGAAATTGAGTGTAGAATAAAAAAATGTTAGTGAATTCATGGGAAAGAAATCCTAAAAAGACCAAGCGGAGAATTGTAAGAAGTATGAATGTATATTAGTCTTGAATACATTACTTAATTACCAATGTTAATATTGTTTTTCTATGATATTTATTATCTAATGTTATATTTGCTTCAGGTCCATCACACTCACGTTAGGAGTGCATATTAAATCTTTTTATTCTTTTGTTTTCTAGTTTAAATTGAATGTTTATGTATTTTGTATCTTAAGAAATTGTCGTGACTTAAATTGTATTAATTTCTTTTAAATTGAATGTGTTAACTTATTTTCATGTATTTATAATTCACATGTAAGTTTGTTTACTTATTTAATGTCATTTAATACTTTATTTTTATTATATTAATGTTTGAGAAATTGTGTTATATTAATGTTTGAGAAATTGTGTTTGTGTTGATATGGATTGTTGGAATTGAGACCTAAGATGGTTGAGTTATGATTGGATAATGATTAATAGAAGTGTAACAGGTTGTTGTCGATAACATGAGATTTTCCGGTATAAGAGAGACTTTGCTGAAATTTAGGCAGAAATTTCGATGGACTTTGTATGAATTTGGTTTTAAGTAAAACAAATTACCATGTCTTTTCCTATATTAAGATTAGTTTGTTGTCCCTGTAATTGGGTTGTTACATTGATTTTTACTGTTGAAAGATTTATTCTTAGCAATGGCTATTACCGCTTTGCAATCACAATGCATGGATATAAAATGTTTTGGTTTTAATCCCAATGGAATTTCAATTAAAAAATTCCTCAACCAATCAGCTTCATTTCCTGCTGATTTCAAAGCTATAAATTCTGACTACATGGTGAATCGAGCGATTAATGTTACATGGAGTAATATGATATTAAATATATGAGCGATTGACTTTGGTGCAAATGGAAGATTGTTAGTTTAATATGCCTTGTAGCCAATCAGATGGTTATATGTGACATTATTATATTCATGTAAATACATATTTATTATTAATAAAAGCTTAATTTATCTTTAACATTCATATAATATTATATTAATGAATCTAACATTTGATTTATAAATCTAGAGTAAAGATAAAGTTCATGGGACAAAATGTTTTGTAAAGAAAATTATAAAGTTATAATTATGAGATTCTAATTGCATCAAAACATTGTTCCTAAAATGTTCTTAGTTGATATTCTCTTAAATCCTGGATATTCACTAAAGCTGTAAAGATTGATACATATCATGTTCTTTCCTTTATAAAGGAAGCAGTTGTTCTCATAAGTTGAGAAATAAGAGATGCCTGGAACTAATATGTAGGTGCTTGTCATAAGACATGTACACTGAACTGACCCACATGAGAATTAAATATGGAGAGATCATCTATGTGTATGGAAAGACTCACGTGATAGTTGTGTAAGTGATCCTCTTAATCGAGGTGATAAAAGGACAAACATTGAGTATAACATGAACTATATGAAGGTATTTGAGTGATCAAGAAAGGATTCATCACTCTAGGTAAATTAGAAAAAAATATTTCATCTATTCTCAAATCTAATTCAAACGATCAATGACTATTAAGTAGAGAACAAACATGATTTAACATGGTAGACATACTTCATGCTTTAATGTTAAATCAGAATATTATTGATAAAAGAATATTAATTACACTAAGAAACTGGTTACTAAAAGGTTAAATCAAAATACTAATGACTTTTCTAATATTTGTGGGATCATAACATGTTGATAGACGATGCACTTGATCTTCAAATGTAAATTAATCAATTGTTAAATTGATAATAAATTAATTTATTTAATTCTATTTATTAGAATTAGAATTTATATTTGGGTTAATATATTAGGAACCTAATAGGTCACAGACATTAAGAACTTTTAGTTAGAAATTAAACTGAGATAATTTAATCAAGTATGACTTGATTATACAAATTAAAGATTGGAATATAATTAATACAGCGATTATATTTTCAGACTTAGCAAAATCAAGTAAGAACTTGATTGAGTTAATTTGTAAAATTGTTTTGAATTAATATATGGATATTATTTAAGAGGGAAATTCTTTTTTTGCTAATTTATAAGGTTTTTTAGATTTCCTTATAAATAGTAAGTTATACCTCTTATTTTTAAAGGTTGAGTTGTTTGTTAGACAGAAAAACTACTTAAGTCACATAATAGAGAGCTAGCACTCTAGGCATTGCAATCTCTCTATCTTAAATAAGAATTTAGAAGTTTCTCACTAGTGATTTGTGTGAATTATTGTTGAAGGCCGAATAATTGGACGGCTTATGGTTTGAAAAAACCAAGCCTTTAAATAATTATTCAAAGTTGAAGAAAATTAGATCTACACGTAATAAATCCCTAAACATTTTAGATTTGTTTAACAGAATCCTAGGGATTTCCGAATAATTATGTTTTATTGTTTCTGCTACATGTATGATATTTAGGAATCCAACAAATATATGTTTAGCATGTATACTAGTATTTTGTTATTTTATGTTGAAAACATGTTTAACATTAGTTATACTTTTACGTGCTTATAATTTTAAACATGTATAAACTCTAGATTTTTATTGGACATCTTCTGTTTAGCATGCCTTTATAATGTTAAACTAAATATCTTTACTCACTCGTCTCATATATATTTACAAACTTTGATTTACAAAACCAAACTACTCTTATATATAATATATTTTGTTTTTCTCTAAATGTCTTTTTTAACACACCATGTTCCATCTCTGCCTTCACCTCCTCCCTTCTACTCACCTATACCACCCCCACCAAACTTACCTCCACTGCTTCTCAATTCAATACTTGAACTATTATTGGAAGCATTGAAGCCATCTCATTAAACTTTAAACTCTCGCACCTAGCACTTTAAATAATTTAAAAATATATGAAATTTCAGAGATTAATGCAACGTAAAATAAAAATGAAAAAAAATGTTTTGTTGTCTAAAATTTGAGATATTAATTAAATAATCCATTATTTTCTTAAGAAAATAAAGGATCCCTCCTCTATATTTCCCTTATTAAAAACCCTCGATATATAATCAAACCTCAACATTTCTCTCCAACCATTATCAGAAAATTGACAAATACATATTGAAACACTGAAGAAATTTTTCCATTAGTATATTGTGATGACCTTTACTGACAGAATTTCTTATCTCTCTATCCATCGATAAACACTGACAGAAAAATTCTCTTGTTATATATCAAGGGAATTGCAGTGGGAAAATAAGAAATGACAAAAAAAAAACCAAACAGTATAATGACATGTAACTGTTATAAAAAACATTACCGACAGAATTAACCCAACGATAAATTACCTCCATAAATACACCGACAAATAAATTTTCTTGGTATATACCGACGGAATGACGAAAGATATTACAGTGGGATTCAAAAGGGCAAATCATAAAGTGATGTGACATTTTTATTTATAAAATGATTGACAGAGTTACTGATGGAATAATTTTATCGGTAATGTTGTCGGTGATATTTAATATATGACATGACAATCGACCCTCCTCTCCCTTCCCCCATTTCTCCTTCTTCCTTATTCATTTTTTTCAACAACAAACAACAACTCCCTTCTTCCCAATCTCAACACAATTCAACTTTCCACAACAAATTCGACCATCACAACACTAAGTTTATTGGCATCAATATTTCAATTCAAATTTTATTGAGGATTCTCCACTTTAAATAAGCAAATCTATCTTTTTTTTATTTGAACATAATTTTAAAATCTTAATATTTTTTTTGGCATATTTTTTGTAATATATATATTTTGTTTGGGTGCTTACTTATTTTATAGTTTTTCTCATACAAATTTGTTGTATGGATTTATACATATTAGGGTTTGTTTTAAATTTTGTAAAATTGTATTTGTTTGTAAATTGATGAAACTTATGTTGAATTTTTTACTTATGTATTTTGTGATGAAATAAATAATAATTTATTTTACGGGTCTATTTTATATTTTATTAATTTTATTGCCGAGATGAAATTTTCAATAAATATATAGAAATTTAAATTTATGTAGATAATTGATAATGAATTAAAAATACTATTAAAATAGATTGAATATGTTTGAGCTAAATTAATATTTTCACAAATTATTTAGGTAACGTAGTTAATTAATACACGTTATTATCATTAGTTTATAAAGGTTTGATATAAGTAATGGAAGATCGTTCATGAATGTATAGAGATTCACCCCAAGGGTTGTGGATGATGGATTATTATAATAGGCTTCAAGGTTTTATTAATTATGCACTATCTAACCGAGAAATATTAATGGAGAGGGTATTAGATGTCCATGCAAGAGGTGTAAAAATAAAAAGTTTCTCGATCGATATGATGTAACAAAGCATCTTCTACGAAAAGGGTTTATGGAGAAGTACATGTGTTGGTATGCATATGGAGAACCATATGTTCCTTACGATACCATGGTAGAAAGAATGGTTGGGTCAAATTCTAGTTCTACCAATGTGCATGGAGTTATAGATGACAATAGTAATCATCATAGGAATATTGTTATGGATACGATGAGAATAAATCAGGGTCATGTGACACGATCAAAGAGTTTGATGTCTTATCCCAAATGCAGGAGTGTCGAAGTAATAAATAACCCGGCAAGACCGGGGTCGAACCACAGGGAGGTGAACTATATAAAATTATAAACAACAAATGAAAAGGAGTTGAAGAGAGCTTTGAGATGTGATATTGATGAAAGGATTTAAACAAAGATAAAACAATTACCAAGGTTAGAGGGTCTACTAATGGTATTTCAAATAAGTATAGTATAAACTCCTTTTATTACTCAACTAGAAACCACACATAAAGGAGGTTTCAATCGGATGATTTATCATTAATGACTCATTATAAATTATTAACATGATCATATTAATTTTCTCGTTTGAGTAATGCCAATACTTATTCTTACACCATTAGTGTAACCTTTTCACCTTGATATAATAAACTTAATTGAACATTATGAATAAGAGAAGCATAGAAAAACAAGATAAGAACATAATTATGTAAGTATAGTAAAGGAAATAAAAAGCATAAACAAGAGATTAAGGAAAATATAACATGGACTAAAACTTGAACATTACAAAATACAAAGAAAAAGAGCAAGAGCAAGATCTTGATCTGAAAACCAAGATGCCTAAATGCATGGCAAATGCCTCTTTTTATAAGCCAAAATTCAGAACTATTGATTTGAAGACTAATTGTTGAGTGGGTGGCCACATCTTGACTTGGTGACAATCCTTATCTTTTTCTCTGAACAAAACGTCATTTCTAACATCTGAATTTGAACAGATAGTCTTCATTAAAGTTCTGGAAAATTATCTCAGCTTTCTAACAAAATAAGAATCGATGTATTTGGACTTCTAGAACTCAAGATATGGGCTAAACACTGAACAGTGTATGGGCTGCAGGACAGATTCTGACTTCTCCGTTGTTGCTACCATTTAAACTAAAAAATGACACTTTTAAATCTTGGACTCTTCATAAAAGTTTTAGGCCTATGTCTTAGCTTTCCATGCATCTAAATCAGACCTAAATCCAAGTTCTACAGATCCAGTTATGATCCAATAACCGAATGGTGTTCCAGTTTGGACTGAACCAACATCTCTTTTCTAAGCTTAGCCCTCTCTTTGTCTTCTCAATTTCAGTAGTTAAACTCATCAATCAATCCTTTGATTTATGTGACAGGCCTGCATTTAAGATGAACATTTACCATAAATTAAAGGTATCTTATATTATTAGACATGTTATTACAAAACATGCTCTACTTAAGGAGTTATTGATACTTTAAGTGCAAAATCATGATATAAAACCTTGATAAAAATACAATTTTAAGTATTAATCACACACCCCAACCAGCTTATTACTAGTCCCTAGTAATCAAAGCGTTAAAATAGAAAAACAATTTGCAAGTTCCACAAAGCAAATCATTCAACTTCCATTAATCTATCTAAATAAACAAACTCTCATTTATATATCTGCTTCATACTTCTTAAACAGGATATTAATAAACCTTCCTTTTATGCTCAATATATCAACACATAGTTATAGAGCTTCGCTTGGATGAAAACACAATTTTGTTTCAATGTTTTTCTAAGGTTAACTTCCATAGGTTGGGATTTATTATCTTTTTTAAAAAATTTTTAAATTTTTTTTGTTCTCTTTTTTAATACACACACACACACACACACACACACACATATAACTTAAAACACAACGCATCTTTAACCCATATAACAAGCTTTAGGCTAATGACTCCCAAACCAGTTGGTCTTAGGGCATTAAGTGTTAAGACACCCCTTCCAGCTTAGTAACTCGGTTGGAGATACTAATACGTAGATAGTGCAATGTTTGACCCTTAAGCTTTTCTCCTCATCCCATGTAACAAACACTAGGCCAATAACTCCCAAGTTAGTTGACTTTAAGGTATTAGGTGTTAAAACACCCCTTTAGGCTTAATTGCTTAGGTTATGAAGGCTACGAAACCAAACTTATCTATGTTTTTATTATCATTATTATTATTATTATTATTATTATTATTATTATTATTATTATACAAATTATATCTTATCCATTTTGCTTAGTTGTTACCTTTAACAAAAGAATATAATTAATGTAATAATCTAATGTGCAACCCACAATCATATGTTAAAGTGTGTGTGAAAATGAAGATTTAAGAATACTTGTTAAATGAGTGTATAAGCAGAATCAATTGATAATAATGCGAGAGTTTGTAAACCTGAATATTTCA
>Ga0325403_1001502_pt1 | contig 19518 bp, 10 predicted proteins | sample PopdelMetagenome_19_FD_205665 | JGI IMG/M metagenome (GOLD analysis project Ga0325403, IMG submission 205665) | Populus deltoides microbial communities from Bellville, Georgia, United States - Xylem-PdKOR-R4 | ecosystem: Host-associated > Plants > Phyllosphere > Stem > Wood/Secondary xylem...
TTTTTTTTATTTTGTATTAAAATAAAACCAAATTATTTTATTAATCAAGGTTATAATTCTGAGTAATAGAGTTTTTCTTTCTAAAAAAACATGATTGCTGTATCTAAAAACAATTTATATATATATGGATAGACATAGTAACGCGGACCACGTCTAGTAGCTTACTAATAATAATGTGTACAAGAATGATTACCCATTTTAGTTACTAGAGGTTCATTTTCATCCACAGAGCTTTATATCTACACTTCCTTTTAGGGTATAGGGTTGCTTTGAATTTATGGAATTCCAACAGTATTTTAAAACCAATTAATTGTTTTCTGACATGTGCTGATTCAGTTCTTACTGATTAAGGTGGACCTTATCCAAACCTTAACACCAACCATTATGGAGGTTTTTGTCCACTTTGAAGGTTGTTGGAGTTATTTTTTAAAATATTTTTATATTTAAAATTATATTAGCTTTTTTAAAATTATTTTTTGATAATATTATATAAAAATATAAATAAAACTTAATTTTTTTAGATTTTTGTGAAATATGCCTTAATAGTTCACATAGAAATAATGATGATTTTATTGATATCCACTTGCTTAGATTGTCTAAAACAGAAAATCTAAGTCATATTTAGGGCTATCTAGGATTTTGTTTTATTTCAAATAAATAGATAATTTTTTTTATTAACATGAGTGTTCGGGTCAACTTGCGAGCACGTCAACTAATCCCACGGTTCCTGAAGTTAATAATTATGTAAGTCTTTAATGACCCTTAGATTTATAGGACTATAACCAATAATCTTTAAAAAACAAACTTAAAATCTGACCAATTAAACCATATCTTTCGATATTTAAACATATATATTGATTTTGTCGAAACTACAGAAAGTATGCGTAACAACAAATGAATCTACGAATATAAACTAGAGAAACAGGGCATGTTAAAATTAAAGTCACTCGTAGATTTAGTAATTCTTGTTATTGCAGCTTTAAAAAATATACATTTAAGTAAAATGATTGTAAATTCTTACATGTAAAGTTTTAAAAATCTTAATAAATAAAAAAGTAAGTGATTTTTTAATTTTATAGAAATAAGATTTAACAATCATTCGAGGAGGCCGTGTAAAAAAGCAGAATGCTACCTCAGCACCAAATTCTCTCTTCTTTTTTTTCAACTGATTGTGGACACTAGTTGACTCGAAGGAGACAACACTGTAAATGAAAAGAAATGAAATGAAATCAAATAATACAGATTAGATTGCGATGAGTAGCTAGGGTTCCTCCTCCTGTTAATCCTAAGAAAGACTAGGCATGGATGAATGCCAATTATTAAAGGCAGAGAAATTTCCGATTCGAATTAATATATACGTGCTTATCCACACTTTGTCCAGTCCAGGCATAATGACAAGCAGCAACCATTGCTTTTTAGCGAAGGAAACAACGATAATTGCCTAGAGGACCATAGTTTCATAGGGTAGAGTCAAAACTTGAGCAGGCAGAATAGGAAGCAACATCATGATGGAAAAACATGGATGTTTTGTAACTTTATATAGCTCTCGATTCACTGATTTAGATCTTGAATACCGAATTCGACCAATTGGATCGATGCTCAAACAGACAACAGACTAGATTCGAAATGAAGATGAAAAGATAGGGAGCTAGCTAGTACCGAAAAGTTCCATAGCAGATGGCTAGCAACTCTCGAGCTGGGCAATATCCCATCATTTTTTTACCACAAAAGCTATGCAAAATGCTCATGAAATACAAATGAGTTTAACTAGAAACTTCAACGGTAAACAAACAAGTGGAGGCCGGCCTCCTTTAAAAAAAGCAAAAAAAAAAAAAAAAAGCCCTCTGAAAAGCGTTTCTCTATTTCTACTCCCTGCTTCCTTGCTGCCATGAATATGTTTTTTTGGCTACATCCTAAAATCTGGTTTACAGCTAACTAGAAGTTCATCTTTTTCGAGATTAACAACATAAATAGATATGGATTTGTTTTTTAAGTATTTTTTTTATTTTCTTAAAAATATTCTTATTAAAACGCTGCCCGGAACAAACACCAAACATGGCAACCGGAGTTCTACCGTCTTAAGAAATGCAGGGACATGGGGGAGATTTGGTAAATGGAAGGGGACAGAATAGACACACCCCCGGAAATACAGGGATCCGTACACCAACCCCCCCTCTACAGCAACTAATAAATTTACAAACTGTTGTAGCATTTTTTAATCATTTCCTACTAGATTTAATATTTAGTATTATGTTGTTGGACAGTGGTATTTAACTAAACAAACGCCTAACAAAAAGCAAAAGCACTTAAAAAAAAAGAAGAAAAGAAAGACAGCTTTATTAGTTCTCATTTCTCTCTCTCTCTGGCTCTGCTGCCACACATCGCATCCTTGCAGAGTGTTCACAGCATTGTAGCAGGCACTGCATCTCAGTTTTGCAGATCATGAGGAGCAACGACAACAACAAAGAGAACCCATAAAAAATTATAAAGGAAATAAGTAAAAAGATGAAATCTTTAATTTAATAAATTATTAACAGGAGTAACACAACCTTTAAAGCTTTTGATTTGATATGTTAAAAAAGCAGAGAGAGACAAAGAGAGTAAAAGGGTCTCTCTTTTTAAGAGTCTTGACTCCAATCTCCTTTTAAGTCATTACCAAAGTTGCACTATAATGCAGCCATGAAACCTCTCCTTATTCACAAAAGCACTTGTCTTTTGATAAATCTTCATTATTGTTATCAACAACTTCTCCTTATTATTATTAGTCTTCAAGAACTCTACACTATTCTTGTTCTTGTTGTCGTTGTTTTTGCTTAGGTAGGCTACATAGCTAAGGCAAAAAATGGTGGGTATGATAGATCTTAACACAACTGAAGAAGACGAAACAACACCATCTTCTGGGTCTTTATCTTCTCCATCATCGTCCTCTGCTGCTTCTGCTTTAAGTGCTTCTGGTTCTGGGTCTGGTACTTCTCCTGTTTGTTTGGAGCTTTGGCATGCTTGTGCTGGCCCACTAATATCTTTACCAAAGAGAGGAAGTATTGTTGTGTATGTCCCTCAAGGTCACTTAGAGCAACTCCCTGATTTGCCTCTTGGGATTTATGATCTCCCTCCTCATGTCTTCTGTAGGGTTGTTGATGTCAAGCTCCATGTAAGTCTTTATGTCATTTTGTATGTGTATGTTATCTGTGTGTTTTATTGATGGAATTGCTGTGGCCAAATGGGTGTTTTCTTTTTTTGAAAAAAATCTTCTATTTAATTGTTGGTGCTTCTTGGTTTGAAAGGAAATCAAAGGGTTCCATTTTTGGTATTTGTTTTTTGCAATTGTGGAGAATTTCATTTGTAGTTGTTTGGCATTGTAAATGTGCGGATGCCTATTTATGTATTTGGTTGCTTTTAATTTTGTTCTGGTTTTTCTTTTGGGGAACTGGAGTGCTATATCTGTTAAGACAGATTTGTGGTAAAAATGTCGTTTTCCCCCCTTTTGGCAGGCAGAGGCAGCAAGTGATGATGTTTATGCACAGGTTTCTCTGGTTCCTGAGAGGGAGGTGGGTGTTGTTCTAATCTTACTTTAACTTCAATTGTTGATGGATGTAATAAGAACATCTAGTAAATTGAGCTTTTGGATGACAAATTTATAATATTACCAAGACCCCCAAAGGGAAAGTTTTCCTATTTGAGCTTCTAATTGTGATTGGCTTAGTGATTCCAAAATGTTCAAGATATTAGATTCAATTCTTCATTTTACCAGAAATTAAATGGTTAATTAACAAACAGAATACTTATCACTTGTGAATAGGCACCATTCTTTGAATTCAAGTCCTGCATTTTAATTTTTTATTACTTTGTTGCCAATAGTGCATCTTTTGTTTTATTTCTCTTGATTTATTATGGTGTAACCTAAGATTCTTGAGGTGGGGTTCATTTCGTCTCAATTTTTTGTTGTGCACAGGAAATTGAGCAGAAGTTGAGGGAGGGGGTATTTGAGGGAGACGGTGAAGAGGAGGATGTTGAAGCCACAGTGAAGACAACAACACCGCATATGTTCTGCAAGACACTAACTGCTTCTGATACCAGCACTCATGGAGGCTTCTCAGTCCCTCGTCGAGCTGCTGAGGACTGCTTCCCTCCTCTGGTAAACAACACTATTTTTTTTTATTCCTGTTCTTTGATAACCTTTCATGTGTGATTTCAACTTGTGACCAACTCACTTTCTTGGCTCAACTTCGGATGTTATTGACTCAATTGTACTCTTACTGCAGGATTATACTCAACAAAGGCCTTCGCAAGAGCTTGTAGCAAAGGATCTGCATGGCTCTGAGTGGAAGTTTCGACATATCTACAGGGGTATGCTCGAGGCAATATCACTTGCATTTTCAGATTCATTACTTTAGTCTGTCTCTCAAATGATAAATAATAGCTTGCTGACTGTGATTTTATATATTTCCCTTCCCCTGTATGATTCTTGAGTTTGCATTTTCCTTGGTTTGAGCAGGTCAACCTCGGAGGCATTTGCTCACTACTGGATGGAGTGCGTTTGTCAATAAGAAAAAACTTGTCTCTGGGGATGCTGTGCTCTTTCTCAGGTATAAATCTCTTTTCTTATCAATAGGATATTCTAAGCCCGACTTGGTGGTTCTTCATTGGTATCTTCCATCAGGGGTGAGGATGGAGAATTGAGACTGGGAGTTCGAAGAGCAGCACAAGTTAAATGTGGTCCTTCTTTTCCGGCTCTTTGGAATCAGCAGTTGAATCAGAGCTCTCTTGCGGATGTAGCTAATGCTATTTCTATGAGAAGTGCTTTCTGCATTTACTACAATCCAAGGTATTTTTCTTCTTGTTTCATATAATGTTGGTAGGAAAATATGTAGCCTATATTTTGATTTCAGTAAATGAAACTTTTGGAATGAATTGCACTGGTAGAGTGCTTGCATGCAAATATTACTGGGAAATGTTTATGAGGCGTTTGCAGCATCTTTCAATCCCAGTTACTTGAAAATATTTAGTTTTGGAACATGTTGTGCTCTTTATAAATCATTTTGTTTGATAGATGAAGATACTGAACTGCAATTTTAGAGGGTAACCTAACTGAGAAATTTCATCGAGGTAATATGTGAGACTCTTATTGTTAAGATATTGGTCGCACTAGAAGTTTTGAAATCTGAGTCATTTAGTTTCCATTATGGGTTCCATACAGCTACTGCAGTGCAATTCATTTGAACATGCTCAGAAAATAGAAAACAAATAGCATCCATGTCTTTTCCTCCAATAGATCTTTTGCATTTCTCATCATCTGATACCACCTTTCATGGTGATGTCGTATCCAGTGTTCATTTTTCTTGTCACCAAAGTTCTTAACCTTCTATTGTGTGTAGCACCACCTCAAAGGTATTCCCATTGTTGCTCGCCATGTTTCACTTCTTACCAAAACAGTCGCTTCAGAATCCAGATTGGTATGTCTAACAAGCTGTTAACTCTCTTCCAAAATCATGTGTAACTCACCAAAGTGCTCCCTGTTCCCTCAAGCTGTTGTAGTATTTACCCATGACTTGAGAATACACTGGAACTCAATTGCTTATTGAGTTTCTCTCTGGATGGGTGGATTATGAGCCATTGTCTTTCAAAATGTAAAATTTTAGTGAGCAATATGATACAGTTTATGGAGAAAAATTTACCCATTCTAAATACTGACCATAAGGGGATTGTGTATAACACTTCTTAATGCTTTTCTGAAGAGTGAAAGAAAAAAACTTACTCAACATCCTTTATTACAATTATAGCCAATCACATCCCTTAACAAATTCTATTCAGCTTTGAGATTGTGTATTTGACTTAAATTTTACTGGGTTGCCAATGATCCTTAATGCGTAGTGTGCTCTTCAGAACAGTTTCTTAGTTTCTGCTTTTGCTCCCAATACTTCATTTACTATGGTTTTTATTACTTTCTTCATTCCTCTAATTTTCAAGTGCAAATTTTAACTTTGTAGGGCCAGCTCATCAGAGTTCATTATACCTTTCAATAAGTTCTTGAAGAGCCTTGACCAATCCTTTTCTGCTGGAATGAGGGTCAAAATGCGTTTTGAAACTGAAGATGCAGCAGAAAGAAGGTTTGCCATCCATGGGCTAGGAGCTTCTAACTAACTACGTTATCTAAATACTAACTAAAATACTTTTTCGCAGATATACTGGACTAATAACTGGAATCAGTGAGCTAGATCCTTCTAGATGGCCTGGTTCAAAATGGAAATGTCTATTGGTATGTAATTGTTGAAAAGTATATTTTATAAGATTTACTTTCAAGTTCCTAAATGTTTGTGGAAAATCTGTTGTAATACAAATAAGGTTCGTTTTGAGATTTAGTTGTGGGGATGCTCTTAGACTTGGGTTTGCCTTTTTAGGCTCTAAGTATTTTTCTATCTTTCTCTTGTCACTTTTGATGCATTATTGCCTCATCCTCAGTCTTTATTTGTCTTGAGTGTGGAAGATCTACAGAACTGAAATAATATGTATAGCTTGCAAAGGTCAGGATGCTTTTCTACCTTTCATCATGGGACCTTTCTTGTGTTCTTCAGTGTCTAACCAATAATTAATGTCTTGGTTTTTCTCCATGGTATTTTCCTGTTGCTCTGTAGTCGGTACTTTGGAATGATGATATGTTCTATATTCATTATTATTACTGAATATCACATATTTAAAGAATTTTTTCAATAATAGAAATGTAGGTGTAATTTATTTTGCTTGGTGAGTTTAAAAATGGGATATTTGTATATTTTCCTGCTTGCCAATCTGGGCTTTGGGTTTTGCTTTGTTTTTTCTTCTTCTGGATTCTATCTGTGCTCTTGCAACTAAGCTTTCCTATCATAAAGCATCTTTACAATTTTTGACTTTTCATGTGTCATGACTATTTATATATTTTTCGATTGTATCCTTGTTTTCTCAGGTAAGGTGGGATGATATGGAGGCTAACAGACACAGCAGGGTTTCTCCTTGGGAAGTTGAGCCTTCTGGTTCTGGTTCTGGTTCTGGTTCTATTTCTAGTTCCAATAACTTTATGGCACCTGGTTTGAAGAGAAGCAGGTCTGGATTGCCTTCATTGAAGGCAGAATTTCCAATCCCTGGTAGGATCTGCTTTCCCTCTGCAAATGCATCACCATATCCTATCCCTATTTTTTCCTTTCTTTGTGCAATGTTCTTGACTAATCTGCATGTTTTTCTAACAGATGGGATTGGAGCATCAGACTTTAGGGTATCTTCAAGGTTCCAGGAGGTCTTGCAAGGTCAAGAAATTATGAGTTTTAATACTCTTTGTGATGATGTTGATGGTCAAAATCAGCACCCATCTGAAATAAGGAGTCGGTTTCCTGGTTCACATGGATTTGGGATTGCTGCAATAGGAAGTGGTATCAGAGGCTCAATTCCCACTTCTGAAAATTCCTTTAAAGGCATAGGCTTTAATGAATCTTATAGATTCCATAAGGTCTTGCAAGGTCAAGAAATATTTCCTCGCTCACCATATAGAAGAATTCCAAATACTAACAAGGCTCGTGAAAATTGTGGTCTTGGACTCTCTGATGGTGTTCAAAGGTCAAGCTCAAGAAATGGATGGTCTACCATGATGCAGGGCTATAATACTCAAATGCGACCTCCTACACAAGTATCATCACCATCATCAGTGTTGATGTTTCAGCATGCTAGCAATCAAGTTTCAAACCCAACTTCCATTTTTAATTCCAATGATCACGAGGAGCAGACAACTAACACTCAAAGTTGGTTTTATCCTGAAACACATGGGGGAAAATTCAAGCTGTCCTCACATTCTGACCCTGGTCTAAGAGGAGACAGCCAATGCAGCACGAATCCTTTTGTTCTTTCCCACGAGCATCTTCAGCATGGCATTTCACAACCTGTTGTAGCTCAATCAGCCTTTAGGAGCAGTCAAGATATGGTGTTGTGCAAAAGCAGCTGCAGACTCTTTGGTTTCTCATTGACTGAGGATAGACATGTTGTCAACAAGGAAGACAATATTGCTTCAATAACATCTCCATTGAATCCTGAATCCTCTTTTCTGCCTCGTGTTGGAGAACAGCTCCATCCAAAGCCTCCAGCAATAAACAATGCAGTTGGGAGCAGTTGTACCAAAGTAAGTGGCCTCTATTCTATTAGAAACAAGCTTTTTGCTAGTTCATATAGTACATTTCAAGCATAAAAAAGTTGGTTCACAAGAAAGAGTGTAGCAGGCAGGGCAACTGATCTTTCTAAATGTGATGGGTATATGAGTCACATGTATACGAGGTATTTAAAACAACTAAGCCTCAACCCAAACTATTATATGGATCCTTTGTAGCATTTAGCTCGATCATAAACTAGTTGATGGGCATTTATTTGTTCTGAAAGGGTTTGACTGGTTTAATGTTGGATTTGATAGTTTACTAGGAAACTTGATCTTTACATGATGGATTTTATGGGCAGTTGGTGCCTTTTGCTACTGTTGCCAATGCTATTTGCTCTTGTAGAGCTTTGTGCACGAGTATAAAACCTCTGTGACTGCAAGCCTTGCCACTCAAATGGCGAACTTCAGTATGATTGGTGCAAAAGTTAAGGGTGGCATCGTGGGCTTTTAGGTTGGTACTTGATACTGTATTAGTTTCAGTTTAGATCCGTAAATTAATTTCAGGATCAAGTCAGATGGGTGTTTATGGTCTTATTTACTGACTATGTTGTATTAGCATTATTTAATAGAGTCAATGACTTTTCATTTTCATGCTAATTTCTCACCTGTTTGAGTCAATCTGTGATCTCGTTGAAATCTCTGGCATTGTTTTGCAGGCAATTCTGCAACATCATGCTGAAAATTATCGTATATACTAATGAAGACCCTGTTGATGCATCTGAGGCTGCGCAAGGGAATGCCTCCAGTTGCTTGGATTCATATGTATTAGCTTGTGTTAAAGAATGTAACTAATCTCCCAAGGCAACTCGGTTATATCCTAACTCCGTTGACTATGCGACAGATTCTGTTTGTACCTTGTACTAATATATTAGGTTTCCCATGATAACCCTCCTTCAAGAATGATCTATTCATACTTGCTTGGCTCAGTCCAATTTGGACCAAATTGTTGTTGTAATAGCGCCTGATACTTTACAAGGTTGTTATCTCTCAATATATTTTCTTCTATGCATGCGAGCCTACTAGATTTTGAATTATTCTGTTCTTGTTTGTTTTTTCCTGTACATTTTTCTTTTTGTTTCCATCTAAGATCAGCTGTTGTACTCTTGGAACCCACATGGCCAATGACTGGAAGGTACTCTGATATCTATAACAAACGTAAAGGCACTTGCAGAATAAAAGTTGGAGCCTACACTGTATTCATACCCCTGCTTCTGAACAGCAACGCAACTGTGTGATTATATATGATGCTCATGAGGTTCAAACGAACCGAGTATCTAGACATAAGATGCATGCATGCATCGTAGAAGTAGCTGGAGTTTGTTGGTGACGGTCCTCCTAGTGTATCAGGAAAAAGTTCCAACAGAAACTATTGCAGCTTGTGAGTTTTCACCGTTCATGTTTTCAACAACACTGACCTAAGACTCATGAAAATGCCCCCAGCACCATCAGTTTGCATTATAGTTTGAACCATGCGGTCGTTGGTCCAATTTGTGATTTCGACATATTGGACTTGTTCGCCAAATTTAACATATCTTGAATTACTTGAGGATCGAGACTTCACATGTAACTTTCAACTGCCCCAATATATACAAATTTGAACTTGGAGAAGATGGTTTCAGACTACAACAAGAATACTCCTGTTCTAGTTGCTTGATAGGATAATAATGTTACCCTGGTAAATTTCGTGATGGTTTTTGATGCATGACCTGGCTAACATAGGCCAGAGGCAAAACCATGGGAAAACACTTCAAACCTCATTATTATTATTATTATTATTATTATTATTTTTACTACACAGGAGATGTTTGAACTTTGCTTCCGCATTGCCAAACAGTAAAGGATGTAAGAACTCTAAGTCCAATGACCAGTACCCTTGAGGTATTGCCTGAACGGCATGACATTGAAAAAGGTTTCCTTTGACTCACTGGTGATGTGGGGTTATCAATATGTGAAACTGATTCAACTATTTGGACCATATAATTGAGCAGAGAGAAATAATGTTGGTCAGTGAAATATGATGTTTGATATTTCCTTCGGTTACGTTTTGGAAGGACCTTTGCATTATTTTGCATGTATCTGGAAAGGAAGAAGATTGCAAATGATATTCTTTTCTTTGAATGATAAAGCCTACCAGCGATTCAATATTTGAAAATTATCTCCAAAGCTGATGAACTTAATAGACTTCACAGCCACAAAGACAAACCTGGTGGCTTGGCTGCCCAGCTAAGTCAATCAGTGAGGTAGATGGATGTTGGAGGCGGCAAGAGTCTCTGGGGCTAGAGAAAGTCAAAACTTTCATATCTTAATTAACCAAAGTGTAAATGTTCAGATTATTAAAGTATAAAACATGACAAAAATAGGTGTCATAAATCTAAGAACCTGAGAGCAGGGGTGGCCGGCACTGCAAACCGAGTGCCCTGTCTCCGCCCCTGCCTAAGAGTCTACTTTTGCTTTCTGATTACGTGTAGCGTCGTCCATTGCTTTCCCACCTAAGAACTAATATAAATCATATTTATAAAACCCGATCCGGTTATTGACCCGGTAAAATAACTGGGTCACAGGTTTGTGGGTTAACCTGGATCAACCCGGATAAAACACCAAGACACACATTAATATAGTTGTTTTGACATAAAATATCATAATTATCAAGAAAATATCACATTAATATATGTACTAGCATAATTAATTAGCATAAATAGATTAGAATGTGCATTTATCTTCAAATAAACAAATCTTTAACATAATTTAAAGATATTATAAACAAGGATAATAAAATAACAAGTTGTTTTAGAAATAAATAAAGTAACATGATAGTGACAACATCTAAAATCCAATTTGCATTAGAATCCATGAATCAACATCCTGACTCCACTTTGCATTAGAATCCATAAATCAACATCTTCAGCTTCATAAAAAAAGTAAAAGGTTTTAGAACATGCTAAACACTTAACAATAGTAGAAATGTAAAAAGAGAATGGTAAAGTACAAGACCTCATTTGAATGTCAACGCTTTTCTAACATAACATCTTTACTCGGGTTGAATATAGGCATTAAGTTCTTTAGTGTCCATAGGAGCAAAATTTGAATCAAATGTCAATGGAATTGAGCCAACCTCATTAATGCCTATCGAAACATCATCATTCTCCTCTATATCTTCATCATCACATTCATCTTCAATCTCATTAATATTTATCAAATCTACAATTGAAACATAATTAACCAATAAACATTACATGTTAAACAATAATTCATTTTCAAACAAAGTTATAACTAAAGGATCAAATCTTCTATTTTCTTCATTTAAAGTATCTTGAATGGTCATGGTTGATAAATCACAGTGAAAGATTTCTACTTCTTCAGTTGTTAAAGATGATGGATTATCTTCTACTACCTAATTTTCAGGGTTGGAAAATGCCTCAAAATTAATTAGATCATAATTCCGTCATTTCCAATAATTTCTACAAAATCAAAGTATAAGTATTAATGATGCTACTTAATAATATAAATAACTTTTAAAGAATTAGAGAAAAGAAATTACTTTTGTTTTAATCTCAAATTGTAGTGGACGTAAACTAGGTCATTGAGTCTGTGATGCTCCAATCGATTTCTCTTCTTAGAGTGGATGTGCTAAAAAATACTCCAATTCCTCTCGTATCCTGAAGAACTACAAGTTTGACTTAAAACTCGTATAGCTAGCTTTTGGAGATTTGGAGCACAAGTTCCATATAGCACCCACCATTCATCTATATACAAAATTAATAAGTAAGATTATATCAAGATAATATTTTTAAATTACATTGAATATGAAAATAATAATATACCTGGAGGTAAAAGGGTGCGATCATTTCTCGCGGACACTCTACCAAAGTCATGTTCTGCATTCCTACACAACTTCATTTCACTTGTAAGTTTGCCTAGCAGAATTGCATTTCCATTTGCATGTTTCTCAACAACATCTAGAAGTCCGAAAATGGTGTTTGCATATCTATCCATTAGATTGACATCATATTGAAATCGAGGATTCAACCAAAATCCCGCTGCATAAAACTTCCTATACAATTGTCCATCCCATCTAGTGTTAATGATGTCTAGGAAATGTTGCACCTTAGCCCTTTTCCTTTGAAATCTCCTCAACATTTCTTCCTTTGCAGAATGGATAGCCTCATATAAATATCTCATAGCAGGTCTATCATCACTATCAACAATTCATAGAACTCGAACTAGTGGTTCAGTCATCCTTACAATTGATGCACATTCTTCCTAAAATGTAAAGTTCAACACACTATCAACAAACTTTTTTCCTTTATTATCTTTAGCATAAGCAGAGGAGATCCATTCTCTAGATGTCACCATAGCTCTTAAATTATCTTTGTGTACTAAAATGCTTTGCAAAGTAATGAAATTAGTAGCAAAGCAAATAGGAGCTGGCCGAAGTATTTCTTTCCATCCAGTGAACTTTCTCATCAAATACAATGGATAGCAATGATTATAAATATACTTTGTAATACTAGAAGCATGATCAACAACAGAACAAACTGACTGTAGCTTACCAACATCTTGGAGTATGAGGTTGATGCAATGAGCAGCACAAGGAGACCAAAATATTGAAGGAAATTCTTTCACCAACAACTTGCTAGCAGCAACATAATTAACAGCATTGTCAGTTACCATATGCACAATATTTTCAGGCCCAACAAATAAAACAACCTCTCTAAACAACTTATACAACAATATAACAGTTTTTGAGGCCTCTGATGCATCTACTGTTTTTAAAAAAACAGTCCCTTTAGGACAATATACTAAGAAATTAATTAAAGTTCTCCTCTTTTAATCTGTCCATCCATCAACCATTAATGTGCAACCAGTCTTCTTCCAAATTTCTCAATAACTCTCAACAAAAATCTTCACTTCATCAACCGCCTTTGCTAGGTAATAACCACGAAAAACATGAAAATTTGGTCCTTTATAACCAGGACCCATTGCTGTTATACCATCTATAGCATATTGATAGTAAACAGAGTTAGCAGCATTGAATGGCACACATGCATCAATCATCCATTTTGCTATAGCAAGATCACATCGTTCGATAACTTCTTTGTTCTTCCAACAACTTTGGAGAGACTTTTGAGCACCATGAGTTGTTCTTGGAATAAAATATGCCCCTACCGTTGCATTTTCTTTCTGTTTTCCACAACTTGCAGTTGATTGTTTAAAAACATTAGTGATTTTACTCTTTCCTTTATTGGCAACCTTGGGTGGTAACATTTGCTTTTTACCATCGGCTTCATCATCATCATCATCATCATCGTCTTCACCTTTATCATCATCTTCTAATTGTTTAATCATCTTCTCTTCATGCTCTCTTTGTTCAACACTATATGGGTTGAAATCTACTTTCATTTCTCTAGCTCTCCTTTTCTTTTCAATATTCCCCTGAAGATTCAAAAGTATTTGATGACGAACATCTGGAGGACATTTGCGACATTGTTCCACTTCTCCTTTCGCTCCAGCTAAATGTTGCTTGAATCGATTAATGCCTTCACCCGCAAAGACTTTGGCACAATATAAGCATACTAATTTGGTTTTCTTACATCCTACACTAAGTTCAGGAGCTTCTCTGCAATGACCCCATGCCAAATCTGTTTTTCCTCTTATACCACTTAATGTTGATATGGAAATTGAAGGTTCAGATGAATGAGCAGTTGAAGGATCACTACTTGGAGTGCTACCATGTTGAGAAGACATTTTAAGGAGTTGTAGTAAACCAAATCAATTCTAAATAACTAAGCACTCACATAAATTATACTAAGAATTTAAATTCGTAATACTATTTAATTCACAAATCAATTCTTATAATCTATGGCAAGTAATAGTAGTTAATTCACAAATCAATTCACAAATCAATTCTTAATCTAAAGCTGTCTTCTCAAGATAAATTATTAATAACCCAAGGGACAATCTAGCTGAAGCAAGACAGAAGAAGCCACTAATAAAACCATCACGATATTGTTACTAACCCAAGGGACAAGGGAGATCTAGATAGAGAAAGAGAAATATTCACCTCAATCACGATATTCTCTGCTTGTAGAAGCTGGATGGGATCGATTCACCAGTGATGCCTTTGAATTGATTCACCAGTGATAAATATTCACCTCAATCACAATATTTCTTCTTCTGCTCGAAAAAAATTAGGGCAGAGTTAAATGTTCTTCTGCTTGAACGACTTTTCCTCTGTGTGTGTGTGTGCCGGGTCTCACCCGGGTCGACCCACCGGGTCTGACCGGTTTTTTACATTCACCGGTCTTTTGAGCAACCCGGACCGGTCCAGTCCCCGGGTCGACCCGCTGGGCCGGGCCGGGTTTTATAACTATGATATGAATGAAAGGTTCTGGTATTTCATCATGGTCCATATATGGAAAATTTGCCCTTCTAATTTCCACGTAAAGTATATTTGGAATATAGTCAGTACCCTAATTAATAAATTAATTATCTTAAATACTGTTCACACCTATGTTTAAGCAAATCCGGGATGAAGAGGTTCATTAATGGTAGTTCATCATGTAATTCAAAACCTGATAACGAGCCTACCAATAAACCTAAATAAGAGCTCTTTTTTTTTCCTTTTTTCCTACGTTGCATTTCTTCAAAAGCCATATCTTATATAAAAAGGGTATTCGCATCGCTATTATATGCTAGAACACCTTTAAGAGTCTCCATGATTTTAGTTATTTTATTATTATTATTATTATTATAATGTAATAAGTATTATTGTATTACCCAAGAGGGCCAAGACTCACTTTTGAAAATAAAAACTACTTGTAGAGTTTTTTCTCTATATGAACATCTACTCGAAAGATATTATTTAGCAGTTAAATGGACCAAATTTATAGGAATTTGACTAGTCCTCAAGAGGTGATTGTAAAGTGAAAATGAAGTCTACAGTAGTGAAAGGACGATACGATTTGATGGACTGGGTCCGTTGATCCGTTCTACTACTTGACATTTCAGCATTCACGTCTCTGATTCCGTACCCACGCCGTATGTCAGAACTCGCGCAACGATTTCAAAGAACCACGCACCAAGGACCCAGAGTTTCTCTGGCGGCCTGTCTTCACTTCCACCTGAAATATATAGAGCTAGCACAAAAGAGAAACACAGAGGTTCCATGGAAAACGAATCCTCTGGTATTATTTATTTCTCCTTGTACAGAACATAGGCTATTCAATTGAGGATCCAATATCAGTCACAAGAAAGAAAGAAAGAAAGAAAGAAAGAGAAATAGTCGTACGAGATTATGGCTGTAGAAGCAAAAACACTTGAAGAAACACCAACATGGGCTGTGGCTACTGTTTGCTTCTTTTTGATATTAATATCCATCTTTATTGAGTATTTGCTCCATCTTTTAGCTAAGGTACGTACATATAACACTCAGAATTTGACATGCAACTACGCAAGAATATTGATCAACCACCCCTTTTGAAATACAAGCATGCTCATTTTATCATCTCCGTTGATCATTTGGTATTAACTTCCCACTTCTTTATTTTTTTGGGGACACAGTATTTCAACAAGAAAAGGAGGAAGTACCTCATTCAGGCTCTGTACAAGATCAAAACAGGTGATCGTACACTACAAAATATCGATATAACTGGAAGAATAATTTCTCACAGACTGCTATCTTGCTGATTCATTACATAACCTAAACCTTTATTAATTTTTGTTTGTATAGAGTTGATGCTACTGGGTTTCATCTCATTGTTGATGACTGTGTTGGAAAAGCCAGTTGCAAAAATATGTATCCCAAAGAGTGTTGGCGAAACCTTTCTTCCCTGTGGTAGCGTGGATTCAAGTGATTGGAGTGAACAAGAAACCAAATGTTCAGAGCAGGTATAATTTTGTACACCCATATTTACATATCCTTATATAATTTGGAAGAACAATCTAATACTAATGTTTATTTCGACTGGATTCTTGAACAGGGAAAGGCTTCTTTGTTGTCCACGGAAGGTATGACGCAACTCCAGTACTTGATTTTTGTGCTGGCTTCCTTCCATTGTGTGTCAAGCATTCTCACATTCGGCTTAGGGATGGCCAAGGTAAATTTTACCTTTTATTTTCATGATTATTTATTCTTTATACGTTAAAAAATAATATAAATTATATATTAATATCTAATTTAATAATTTAAGTTAATGAGTTAAAAATGATTCTTTAATATAATATTAAAGTTTTAATGATCAAGCGATTATAAATTTAAATTTTTTTATTTCTATATATTTAATAAAAATTAAGCACAAGATAGTCAAGATAATATAGTTATGTATAAATTTCAAGTTTAAATGGTTTTTATTTGAGAATGTGTATTAGAAAATAATATAAATTATTTTCTAAAATCTATGAAATTGAATCTTTAACGTGTATAGTTATGTATAAATTTCAAGTTTAAAGGGTTTTTATTTAAGAATGTGTATTAGAAAATAATATAAATTATTTTCTAAAATCTATGAAATTGAATCTTTAACGTGTACTATCAAAATTTCCCATTTTACAATTTTGACGTTTCCATAATATCTACTATTAAGATTTTTACTCTTGAGAACAAAATCGATTGAAGAACGCCCACCAAAAAGGAATGGAAGTTGTCCTGAAATATTCTCACATGGACGTGTGAACTTAACAAACCTTAGTTCAAGTGATTTTGGAATGGGAAAGTTGGACTTGTGTTTGAAAATTTGCATTTTGCTTTCAGATGAGAAGATGGGAATCGTGGGAGGCAGAGACAAGGACACTTGACTATCAATTTTCGACAGGTAAGATTAAATATTAATGGTCGCGTTATTCTTTCTGGGACCCTTTTAATTTTGTTTCATCCAGGAATCAATGTTATGGCCTAAGAATGCCGACTACGCTACAGGCTTAGATAAGGTTTTAAATTAATCTGGGTATGAATTGACATGATGTAAATCAGTAATAGTTTATTTATATAATTTTTTTAAAATGATATCGTTTTTTTAAATTAATTATTAAAAATATATATATTTTTAAATTAACTTGATAAATTAATTTATCAAATTCATGGCCCGGCCTAGAACATGTTTAATAACTTTGTGTAAGGCATGTAAAAGAAAGCATCACTAGATGAGCTACTGAATTATTGAAGTTTGTACTTATTTTTCTGTTACTGATCATATATTCAGATCCCAGGAGATTCCAGCTCACTCATCAAACATCATTTGGGAAGCGGCATTTGAGATATTGGAATGAAAACTCAGTTCTTCGCTGGCCGGTTAGTTAAGAAAAAAGGAAAAGAATGTTAGATCATGTTTAAATTTTATCTGCTTATTTCTGTAATGTTGTTGTTTTGCCAATCTTTCGCAGGCATGTTTCCTCAGACAGTTCTATGGTTCTGTCTCCAAAGTGGATTATTTCACACTTAGACATGGATTTATCATGGTAGATACCAACCTCAACTAGTTGAAAATAGGGACAAAGTTACAGAGGAAGGATAATGAACAATTCTCATCAACTCAAACTGGTGTTTTTTGTCTGCTCTTTGTGCAGGCCCATTTTGATCAAGACAACAACTTCGATTTTCACAGATACATTAGAAGAGCTTTGGATAAAGACTTTGGTGTGGTGGTGGGGATAAGGTAGCCATCCTGATGATGAAAAATAATTTCCAATCTTGAAAGCTCACTATAAACGCATTAAACCCTAACTTTGGAAAGTTAATTATTTGCATAAATTTCTGTTTTTGCAGTTTCTGGATTTGGATGTTTGCTATTTCTTTCATATTCTTCAATGCACACAGTATGTTCAAATACACACTCACTTCATTTAATCAGATTCTATATATACCTGAATACCCTATCAAAGGTTTATAGCTCTAACTTTTTGTCTCTGTATGCGTGTAGAATTTTACAGTTATTACTGGCTTCCATTTATTCCATTAGTGGTAAGTAAATCGACTCCAATAATTACTGATATTCTTGAAAAAGATTCAAGTAATTGTGCATGAAGAACCTGTATGTTGAACTTGGTGTTGTGTTTTGCAGATGTTGTTGCTGGTTGGGACAAAACTACAAGCCGTCATAACTTTAATGTGCTTAGATAGCCATGATAAATCTCATGTTGTTAAGGGAACTTTACTTGTTAGGCCTAGTGACCATCTCTTCTGGTTTGGTAGGCCTAAATTGCTTCTCCAACTCCTACATTTCATATCGTTTCAGGTCATTCTTCAATCCCTTAACCAATTTTTCCTTTTTAATTTTTTTTTTGTTAAAACAGTGCAGCAATTCTGTATATGTAAAGATAAAGAAAAGAAAAACTATTTATATATGTGGCTGTTTGAATCTATTCTAAATTGTATTTTGGGCTTTGCAGAACTCCTTTCAATTGGCATTCTTCACATGGACTTGGGTAAGCATTCATTGGTGATTTATTGTTTAAATTTTCTTCTATTAGTTTGTTTGAAGGACGAAAAATTCCAGTTCTAATGTTGCTTCAAAATTCAGTACAAATTTGGGTTTAGATCATGCTTCCACCGACGAACTGAAGACATTGTCATAAGGATTGTCATGGGAGTGTTGGTACACTTTCTTTGTGGCTATGTGACATTACCTCTATATGCTTTGGTCACACAGGTATGCATCTGCATATGTTTATGATCACCAGATCCTATATAGCATAAAAAAATTTCATAGCATACAGAAAACACGTATATTGACCTAGAACAGCTACCATTACAGCGCGGTTATTCAACTAACTGTGATTATATATTCAAGAATTTGATCCTAAATGTGACTTGCAAAACAGATGGGTACATCAATGAGGCCAGCTGTGTTCACAGAAGATGTGATTGAAGGGCTGAAAAGATGGCGAGCGAAGGCTAGGAAAAACCTGAAAAATTCCTACTCAGCCCGCCCCTCCCTTGACACTTCACTTTCCCTTGACTCTTCACCTTCTTTCAGCCTCCATTCTAGACCCGAATAATCTATTGGACAGTGATTGCGCTGCTATTGAAGTATCGGAGGAAGCAGAAGACAATGCTGAGCAGCCTCAGGAGCTTAAAAAAAGTGGTTCATTTGAAGGTTTTGATGTGAGCAACGAGGCACACCCTATAGAAAAAGAGAGCGATTCATGAGTGCTCAGCAGCTATAATGTGTCAACAGCGTCTGGGTAGTTCAAAGATAATTGTTTGTATTAATTCATTGTGTTTATTCTTTATTGCATAGAACTTGGATATATACATGTACAATAAATCATTTTTAAGAATGGAAAACTAAGAATAGAAATATATCAAAATCTTTCCTAAACTTGATTTCTAGTTTTTCTGATTTGTAATATTT